>Ga0326597_10002297_pt1 | contig 28730 bp, 23 predicted proteins | sample RVTome_12_FD_203789 | JGI IMG/M metagenome (GOLD analysis project Ga0326597, IMG submission 203789) | Soil microbial communities from uranium-contaminated site in the Upper Colorado River Basin, Wyoming, United States - RVT100D185 | ecosystem: Environmental > Terrestrial > Soil > Contaminated >... | reverse complement strand
CTGGGCCGGCTTCCGCCGCGGGCGGTTCCGACTCCGTCGCGACCGCTTCGACCGCCTCCACGGTGGCATCGACGGCATCTTCGGGCTCCGTGGCATCGCATTCGACCTCGGCGGTCTCCGCTTGCGACTTTTCTTCGATCTGCTCGTTCATGTCTGCCTCATCGGGGTCGTCGGAGTCGGGAGGTGTGGTCGGGCTCATCATGCTTTCTGCCGCCTGCGCCTCAAGATTTGGACCAAAGGGGAAGATTCAGCCGCGAAGGCGATCCAGATGGGCCGAGATCAGTCGGATGAGCGCGTGCATCCTCGCATAGCGCATGCGGCAGGGCCCCACGACGGCCAAATAACCGTAGCGATCGTCGACGAGTTGGAAGCGCGTCGCCATGACCGAGAAGGCCTTCAGCGACGGCAGCGGATTCTCGGCACCGATGGCCAGGGACACCGTGCCCGCCGCGGGTGTGACGAAACATTCCAGAGCACGCTCGAATTCATCCGCCTTGGAGATCAGCTCCAGGAGCGACTTCAGCCGCTCCGAGTCGGAGAACTCGGGCTGTTCCAGCGCCTCGGAGAGACCCTCGAAGCTGAGCTGCAGGCTGGAATCATGATCGAAGAGCCCGCGCGCGGCCTCGACCACCCGCGCGCCCATGGTGGCTGCCTCGCCTTCGGCGGGCGCGAGAAACTGTTCCAGATCGTGGCGCGTCTCGTCGATCGAGCGGCCGATCAGCCGCTCGGCGAGGAAGCTCGAGGCCGCCGACAAGAGCTCGGGGTGTAGCTCCCGCCCGATGCGGACGAGCTCGCTGCGCACCGAGTGGTCGTGCAGCGTGACGACGATGAGCACATGCTCGGAGTCGCGTGCGTAGAGGTCCACCGCACTGATGTGCGGGCTCGGCTCACGCGGGCCGGCGAGGATCGCGATGTTCTGGGAGAAGCGACCAAGGACGCCCGCCGTCGCGCGCAGGATCTCGTGGATGTCTTCGCCGGCGGCGTGAATGGCCGATTCGATGGCGCGCGTCTCGCGGCTGTCGAGTCCCTCACCCTCGATGAAGCTATCCACATAGGCGCGATAGCCGTCGTCGGTCGGAACGCGTCCGGAACTCTGGTGGGGCTGGGCCAAGAGGCCCTTCCGCTCGAGTTCAGACATGACCGAGCGAATCGACGCGCTTCGAATTCCGAGATGGCCGGACTCTTCGAGCATGCGGCTGCTCACGGGCTCCCGCGTCTGCACGTACAGATGCACCAAGTCGGCGAGCACCTGTCGTTCGCGGTCTGGAGCTGTGCTTCGCATGCTTGCCTCAGTGGCCCGGGGGGCGATGCGTCAAGATAGGGTTCCAACGGGAGCTGTCAAGCCCCATGCGCAGCAACTCCATGTGAACGCAGCAATTGCGAGACCAGATGGTCCAGCACGAGCCAGCCGCGTGGGGTGGCCCGCAGGCGCGTGTCCGAACATTCTACCAGCCCCTCGCGACGCCAGGCTGCGAGCAAGGAATCCGCCCCCCGGCACAATTCCAGGGAAATCCCTGCCGCGGTGCGCAGACCCAGCAGAATGGCCTCGCTGTGGCGCTCGTGGTCGCCGAGGATCTCCTGATCCTCCAGCGGAAGCTGGCCGGCCTCGACCCTCTCACAATAGGCCGAGGCGTCGGCGAGATTCCATAGCCTTCGCTCGCCGAAGAAGGAGTGCGAAGACGCGCCGAGGCCGAGATAGGGTTTCCGTTCCCAGTAACGCGAATTGTGCTTCGACTCGAACCCCGGCTGGGCGTAGTTCGAGAGTTCGTACGCGCCAAAGCCCCGCGCAGCGAGCCAATCCCCGGCGCGCAGGTAGAGTTCGCTCTGCTGCTCGTCGGGCTGCGGTGTCCAGCGCCCCGCCGCGACATCGCGCCCGAAGCGCGTCGCGCGATGGATCTCCAGCAGATAGGCCGAGACGTGCTGGATGGGGTGAGCGGCATAGGCTTCGAGCGTCTGAAGCGTCGTGGCCCATGTGGAACCCGGCGTGCCCGTGATCAGGTCGGCCGAGACATTTTCAACCTGCGCACACACGAGGTCGAGGGCCCTGAGGTTTGACTGCGGCGTATTCCACCGCCCGAGAAACTTCAGAATGCCGTCATCCATGCTCTGCAGCCCCAGGCTGACGCGGTTGACGCCGGCGTCGGTCCAACACGCCAGCCGCGCGGCGTCGGTGCTCTCGGGGTTCATCTCGATGGTGACTTCGATGTCATCCGCAGCGAGGGGCATCAGCTCTTCTGCGAGCCACCGACACATGGTCTCGAGAGCTTCGCCCTCCAGAGCGGAAGGCGTGCCGCCGCCGATGTAGATGGAGGGAATGCCATCGACGAGCCACCCGGCGTCGCGATGAGCCCGGGCCTCGCCTCGAAGCGCGCGCACATAGCGCTCTGGCAGACCACTGTCCTTGTTGACGAAGCAGTAGAAGTGGCAATAGGGGCAGCGAACTTCGCAGAAGGGAATGTGGATGTAGAGCGAAGGCGCGCCCATGGCCGTCATCAGTGGATCAGGTCGAAGAGCCGTCCGAATCGCACACGGTTGCGGACGTTGTCCCAGGACCAATAGATGAAGATGGCCTTGCCTCGCAGGAGTCTCATGTTCACCGGGCCCCAGAAGCGCGAGTCGCTGCTGTGATCCCGGTTGTCACCCATCATGAAGAGATGATCCTTGGGTACGACGAAGGGGCCGAAGTGACTCTGGGGCCGTTGTTGCGAGATGCGATCGTCGAGCTTCGTGAACTCCTCGCTCATTCGCTCGCCGTTGACGTAGAGCACCTTGTCCTTGTAGAGGACCGTATCACCCTCGACGCCGACGCAGCGCTTGATGTAGTCCTCTTTCTCGGTCTTCGGATAGCGAAACACGATGATGTCGCCGCGCCTTGGGTCGCGCAATCCAGGCAGGCGCTTGCCTCCGGTGAAGGGGATCTCGGCACCGTAGAGAAACTTGTTCACGAACAGGTAGTCGCCGATCAAGAGCGTGTCTTCCATGCTGCCCGACGGAATCTGGAAGGCCTGGAAGAAGAAGGTGCGTATGAAGAGCGCCAACACGACGGCGACGGTGAGAGCCTCGGCGTACTCGGCGAAGGTCGAGCTGTGCTTCCGCTTGCGGCCCGTCAGGATGCTCCACGACAGTTCGAGTGCGCCGAGGATCGACCACCTCGATCTCTTCGATTCTTCCTCGCTCGTCGGCATCATCTCTCCACTTTGAGCACGGCGAAGAACGCCTCCTGGGGAATCTCGACGCTTCCGACCTGCTTCATGCGCCGCTTTCCCTCTTTCTGCTTCTCCAGCAGCTTGCGCTTTCGCGTGATGTCGCCGCCGTAGCACTTGGCCGTCACGTTCTTGCGCAGCGCCTTCACCGACGTGCGCGCGACGACGCGCCCCCCGATAGAGGCCTGGATGGCGATCTCGAACATCTGGCGCGGCAGGAGTTCCTTCAGCTTGCGCGTGAGATCCCGCCCCCACTCGTACGATTTCGACCGATGGACGATGACACTCAACGCGTCCACGGGCTCGCCATTCAGCAGGATGTCGAGCTTGATCAAATCGGCCTCGCGAAAGCCATCCAACTCGTAGTCGAGCGACGCGTAACCTCGCGTCACGCTCTTGAGTTTGTCGAAATAGTCCACCACGAGCTCCGACAAGGGCATCGAAAACTTGAGCTCGACTCGCTCGGCGTCGAGATACTCCATGCCGATCTGTTCGCCACGACGCTCCAGCGTGATCTGCATGACGACGCCGACGGTTTCCCTCGGTGTGATGATGATGGTCTCGACGAAGGGCTCCTGGATGCACTGCAGTTCGCTCGCGTTGGGCATCACGCTGGGGTTCTCGACGACGATGTCGGTCCCATCCTTGAGGACCGCGTGGTACTCCACACTGGGAAGCGTGGCGATGAGGTCCAAATTGTATTCACGTTCCAGGCGTTCCTGCACGATCTCCATGTGCAAGAGGCCAAGAAAACCGCACCGAAAGCCGAAGCCGAGCGCGGCACTCGTCTCGGGCTCGAAGGCCAGCGCCGCGTCATTCAGCTTGAACTTGTCGAGGGCCTCCTTCAGTTCCTCGTAGTCGTCGCCGTCGACGGGATAAAGCCCGCTGAAGACCATGGGCTTCGCCTCGATGTATCCCAGGACCGCCGCGGCGGCCGGCGCAGCGTCGAGCGTCATGGTGTCTCCCATCTGCACGGCGGCGGCGCTCTTGGCGCCCGTGGCGACATAGCCGACTTCGCCGGCCTCGAGACCGTCGTTGGGAATCTGCCGCGGCCGGAAGTAACCGGTCTCCATCACGTCGTGCTTCTGCCCGCCGCCCATCATGCGGATCTTGTCATTGCGCCTCAGCTTGCCGTCGACCACGCGGACATACGCCAGAGTTCCGCGATACGCATCGAACTCACTGTCGAAGACGATCGCACGCAGGGGCGCGTCGCGCGTGCCGCGCGGCGGTGGAATCTGGCGCACGATGCGCTCGAGCAGATCGGGCACGCCTTCCCCGCTCTTGGCAGAGACGCGCGCGATATCGTCGACGTCACAGCCGATGAGATCGGACACCTGTTGCGCGACTTCCTCGGGTCGCGCCGCCGGCAGATCGATCTTGTTCAGCACGGGAAGGATTACGAGGTCGTGCTCGAGCGCCAGATAGAGATTGTTGATCGTCTGAGCCTGAACGCCCTGCGCCGCGTCGACGACCAGGAGGGTTCCCTCGCATGCCGCGAGACTGCGACTGACCTCGTGATGGAAGTCGACATGTCCCGGCGTATCGATCAGATGAAAGATGTAGGGCTGGCCGTCGGGGCCCATGTAGTCCATGCGCACGGGATGGCTCTTGATCGTGATGCCGCGCTCCTGCTCCAGATCCATCGAATCCAGTACCTGTGCGCGCATGTCCCGAGCATGCACGGAGTGCGTCAGCTCGAGAATGCGATCGGCGAGCGTCGACTTGCCATGATCGATGTGCGCGATGATGCAGAAATTGCGGACTTTGGACGGATCGAGCGCCATGAGGCCTTCTAGGGGGGAGCTGCGCCAGCGGCCGACGCGATCAGAAGGACAAGTTTACAGAGAGCTTCACACCGCCGCCATCGTCACCGTCGTCACGCCAATCCCGGTCGAGGTCCGGCGTGGGCGGGTCAGGGCTGTCGAAATCGGCCAGTTCGACGCTCACGAAGGCATCGAAGGCGAGGAGGAGATAGGCCCCGCCTCCCCACCAGAGGAAATCCCGAGCCCGTTCGCGGTGCTCCTGGACGAACGCCTCTCGCACGGCAATCGAATCGAGGACACGGTTGCTGGCGAAGCCGCCGGCGGCGATCTGCTCGTCGGCAAGACTGCGAAGCTGCTGCAACTTGGTCTTCTGGCGCTCGAGCCGCCGCCGCTCCATGAGGACGTTGCCCAGATACCAGCTCTGCACGGCGAAGCCGACGACGGACCAGAACGGCGCATCCGCGTAGAGCTGCCCCCAACCTGGCACCGGAATGCTCATGGCGATGGCCAAGGCGCCCGAGCGCTGCGCGCGACGGAATTCTCCCAGCCCATCCTCGCCGTAGCGTTCGTCGACGGCCTGCTCGTCGGCGGCGGCTGGTAGGTCGACGGCATCCTCCGATTCCTGCGCGGCGGCGATCGCCGAGCAGCAACAGAGAAGCAGAAGCGCAAAAAACCAGCGTCTCATATCGCAGTCGCCCGCGGCAGTGGAGGTTGCGGAAGGCGGACGTTCAGCGCCTTCGGCAGGACGCGCACGACATGTTCGCCGCGCGCGAGGACGCGGATCTCTCCATCGACGTGGATCATCTGATCGCTCTCGCAACCAATGCGAAAATTCGGAAGTTGCTCGTAGATCACCTTCGGATGTCCCACGTGCCGGCCTCTCAGTGCCTTCGGCAACACGAACGGGATCTGCCAACGGCTGAGCGGCCCGAAGATGCACACATCGAGCAACCCGTCATCCGGCACGGCATTCACCGTCAGCGGAAACCCGCCGCCGCAGCGATAGCCGATGCCAATTTCCATGAGGCTCATGGCCTGTCTTCCCGAGTGTTGCAAGCCGTCCAGCTGCAGGACGATGGGTCGATGCGTCAGATACGCCCGCGCGATCGCGAACCCATAGCGCGCGACGCCGCGCAGGGGACCCGTCGACGTGCTCAGGTAGCTTACGCGCGCCGAGAAACCGAAGCCCACGGTATTCATGAACATATACGGGCCGAGCTGTCCAACATCCCAGCGCGCATTGCTGCCCGTGGCCAGGCCGTCGAGGGCGCTCTCGAGATCGCTCGGGACACCCATCATCGCGGCGTAGTCGTTCCCCGAACCCAACGAAAGCACCGCCAAACGGCCGTGCTCGCGGCCGAGGAGCGCCTGCGCCAACTCGTGGGCCGTCCCGTCTCCCCCACCCGCAACGACGACCGTGCGGTCGTCCAATTCCAGGCCCGAGACATAACGCTCGCCATCGCCCGCCTCGTTCGTCAGGAAGACCTCGAGTTCGACCCCACGCTGCGCGAAGCTGCGCCGCAGATGCAACAGCTCCGACCCCGCGCGGCCCTTGCCGGCGGCGGGGTTGAGGACCAGCACGAAGCGCTCGGGCCTGTCGCTCACGATTCAACCAGGCCGATCGGTGGAGGTTCCACGATGAGGATTGGCGGGAATGTGTGGGAATCGAACCCACCTCGGACGCAGAGCGCCCGACCGCAGGATTTGAAGTCCCCGGGGCCCACCAGGACCCAACCACTCCCGCGCTCTGGCGGCAGTCTAGCCGGGAATGGGGATGGGCGCACGGGGGGAATGGTGACGCCAGATGGAGCGAGAGCAGAGGAGACAGCGACGCCACTGCCGCCTCGAATCAGGGGTAGCCACGCAGAGCGGGGTGGCCGGAGGGACGGCGGAGCAGGATCCGCCAGGCTCGTGCATTGGGCGTGTTCGTCCAGGTATGGCGCGGATTTTCTCGTCGTCGCAAGCTCGATCGTCCCAGATTTAGAGGAAGATCTCGGCGGCGCGTCATCTAGATGATAACCGCATGGAGAAATGGCGGGGACAACCGCCAGGGGCCTAGAATTCCACCGTTGCCGCGATTCCGAACGCAGCGCGGGCACCCGCGTCGCTCCAGAATGCCGGCGAAAGGAGCACCCGCCGATGCACGCTGCTCGCTTCTCGCCGCGCACGATCCCGACGCAGATTCAACAGACCCAGAGTCAGAGAGCTCGCTCCCGCGACGCCCATGACCGTCGCGAATCGACCGCGCAGCTCTGGATCGTCCTCTTTCGCGAAGTTCAGAGCCACCAATCCCAGGGAGACGATGCCCGAGGCGATCCCGACCTGTGCATGCGTGCGATTGCTCTCGTCGCTGCTCAACGCGAGCGCATTGCTGAACGAGCTGGCGACGTCGACGACGAGAATGCCGGCGATTGCAAAGGCCAGCGGCCCCGTCGCCGTACTGCCTTCGGCGCGCGCCGCGCCGCGGTCGAGGGCCAGGAGCGAAAGGATGAGGAAGAACCGTACAAGCCGGGTCATGATCGTGAGGCGTGCACGTGGCGCAGGAGCTGCGCCTTCGCGAGCCGCCCGATCAACTAGCGAAATCGCGGGCCCGGCTGTCAAGCCCAGCCCGGTCACAGATTCGCACCACGCCCGGCTTGTTCGCTCTCGCCGCGCCCTCCTACACTTCTAGACGAATCTGCTCGCCGCAACGGTACCCAGATTCTCTCCTCCTTCGGGCCCGAATCGGAGAGACCATCCATGCGATACGCTCTCGCGCGCACCCGTCTACGAATCCTCATCGTCACCGCACTTGCCATGATTCCTTGCGTGGCGACGGCGAGCGCCAGCGGCGTCTTCTTCACCGAGATCGGCTCCGAAGCCGGCGTCGCCGTCGTCCACGACCCACGCGGCTTCTCCGATGGCGGCCAGGAGGTCCCGAACTTCTACGGACCCGGCGTGGCCTGGGCCGACGTGAACAACGACCGCTGGCTCGATCTCATCATCGGCAACGGCGAGAGCGGCAATTTCATCTTCCTCAATGACGGCGACGGCACGTTCACGGACGTCTCGAGATCGTTCGGCACTCAGACGAGCCGCGTGGCCAACGGCATTGCGTTGGCCGACATCGACAACGACGGCGATCTCGACATGGCGGTCGGCAACTTCTACGCCGAGCCCCAGTTCTACATCGGCAACGGGGCTCATTTCGCCGAGCGCGGGGAGATCTATGGCGTGAACCCCCTGTTCTACGACGCCGTCAACCCGCCCCCGTTCCCCGTCACACCAGAGAGCATGGGTGTTTCCTTCGGAGACTTCAACAAGGATGGATACGTCGATCTGTACGTCGCGAATTACATGCTCCAGCCCGACATGTTGATGCAGAGCCTAGGAGGGGGCTACTTCCAGCGCACGTCCAAAGTCGAGGTCACGGACCAAGGTTACGGCTTCACCGGCATCTTCTGGGACTTCGACAACGACTCCGATCTCGACATCTACGTCGTGAACGACTTCGGAACCAACTTTCTCTTCGAGAATCAGGGACGGGCGTCGGGTTGGGAGTTCGTCGACATGGCAGCCATCTACAAGATCGCGGGCGGGGACACCCTGGAGCCGAAGAGCATGGGTATGGGCGTCGCCATCGCCGACTACGACAACGATCAAGATCTCGACGTCTACATCACGAACTACTTCCTGAACTCTCTCTACGAGAATCTCGGGCCTCAAGTCAACGATCTCTGGCGCTTCCGTGAGCGGGCAAAAGAGGCCGGCGTCGAATACGACTACAACTGTTGGGGAGTCGACTTCTGCGATCTCGATCTGGATGGGGATCTCGACCTGATCCAGGCCAGCGGAAACATCCCTTCGAAGCAGATTCCCCAGCCGATCGACCTGCCCAACAAGGTGTGGCTCAACGATGGCGCGCCGAATTGGACCTTCACCGACGTGAGCGAGGCGGCAGACTTCAACGACCGCATGCTCGGGAGGGGATTGGCCACGGCCGACTTCGACCGCGACGGCGATCTCGACGTCGTCGTCACCAACAACACCTGGTTCGATCCGGCGCCGGACGCTCCCGGAGCCGTCGTCCACGAAGGCCATGTGCTGCTCTATCGCAACGATCAGACGAATGGGTATCACTGGGTGAATCTCAAGCTGCAGGGCGCCGGACAACACGGCGGCTCTTCCGGCTGCAATCGCGCGGCCATCGGTGCCCGCGTCTACCTGACCGCAGGAGGCAGCACGCAGATGCGTGAGGTGCAGGCCGGGTCCAGCTATCTGAGCCAGAACAGCCTCGAGGTGGAGTTCGGCATCGGCGCCAGCAGCACGATCGATCAGGTGTTGGTGCGCTGGATGTGTGGCGCCGAGGAGAGCTACACCGGCGTCGAGCCCGATCGCTTCTACCGGCTGGTCGAAGGAGATGCCACGGCGATCCCGATGCCGGTGGCGCTGCTGAGTTTCGAGGCACGGCCGGCACTGGAGGGCATCCGTCTCGAGTGGCTCACGGCCCCCGGAATCGCGGCCCTTGAGACCCGCATCTACCGCGCACCCGCCGACTCGCCGGACGACCTGCGCCGCATCCTGCTGCCGATCGAACAGGACGAGCGCACGGGATGGGCCATCGACCGTGAGGTGGTCGCGAAGGCAAGCTACGCCTATCAGTTGGTCTTGGTCGGCGAGGACGGCATTGGCACGGTGAGCGCCACAATCTTCGCGACAGCCGGGGGGACATCGTCGCCCATGCGCGCGACGGTCGGGCAGAACTACCCGAATCCATTCAACCCCCACACGACGATCGCGTTCTCCCTCCCCCGACCGATGCAGATCCGCCTCGTCATCTACGACGATCGAGGGCGCCTCGTGCGGACGCTGCGAAGTGGAATGGAACGCGCCGGATCGAACACCGCCGATTGGGACGGCACGGATGAGTCCGGCAGGCCCGTCGCCAGCGGCAACTACAGCTACGCCCTCATCACGAAGAATGGAACGAGCTCGAGGCGGCTCGTCCTGGTGCGCTAGCAGATGAAGCGCAAGGATGCGCTCTCGTCGGATCCCCGCACGATCGATCTCGTCTCCGACGACCGCTGGCGCCTCCATTGCCGCGTCGAACGGATCGGCGACGATCTCCTGTGCAGACTCGGTGGCGGCGACGAGCACGTCGGCGCCGTCGCCCTGGCCCAGTGGGAAGTAGGCCGCGCCCGAACGGAATGCCTCATCGTCGGCCATCATCGCGAGAAGGAACTCGCCCTGCATGCTGCGCATCGTCTGTGCAAGGCGAGCCGACGCAGCGCGGTCTGCATCGCCGGCATTCACTTCGACGATCTGACGGCGAACGAAGTCCAGGCAGTCTCCCGCGCGGCCGACCGCTTGACGAAGCAGGCAGCCAAGCTGGTCGAGGACGAGCGCGAGCACCTGGCCGTGTCGGAGAGTTCGATTCTGGCGAGAATCGAATCCGGCGCGCCGGAATTGAAAGAAAAAATCGAGAGCTTTCTGCGTCGGCCCCTCGACGATCTACGCTCCGAGCATCGGGCCGCCATCGACTCCTGGGCCGGCGAGGCGATCGAACTCTTCGCCCCCCTCTATCTCTCCAACGCCTGTATGAATGACTGCGAGTACTGCGGCTTCCGACGCAGCGAACATTTTCCCCGCACGACTCTGGATCGCGAGGAAGCCCTCGCTCAGGCCCGCTATCTCGCAGGACAGGGACATGACTCCATCGAGCTGGTCACCGGCGAAGTCCCTACCCCCCAATTCGTCGAGTACATCGCCGGCTTCTGCGAGTCGCTCCTCGCGCAGCGGCCGGCCGCGCGGGTCGGCCTCAACGTCGGCGCCCTCGACGAAGCGCAGTATCGGCGGCTACGTGCGGCGGGGGCTATCGATGCGAGGATCTATCAGGAGAGCTACGATCAAGACGTCTATTTCAGGGTGCACCGAGGGGGACCGAAGCGGGACATGGCGCAGCGGCTTGCCGCTCCGCATCGCGTGGCCAGGGCCGGACTGCCGACGGTAGGATTGGGAATCCTGCTGGGCCTCGCGCCGTTGGCGGCGGAGCTCGCCCGCCTGTGCCGACACGCCGAGATCCTGCGGGAAGATTTCCCCGAGATCGGCATCGACTTTTCGCTTCCACGGATCCGACCCTTGCGTGGATCGGTGCCTGGGCACGCGGCCCACGTGGTCGAAGACGAGGCGCTCATGAAGGCGTTCCTGTATCTACGCCTTCGATTCCCCACGGCGGAGCTCACGCTCTCCACGCGAGAGAGTCCGCTGCTGCGGGATGCTCTGCTCCCTCTGGGCATCTCGAGGTTGAGCGCGGGCGTGTCGACCGCACCCGGCGGTTATTGCGCGGAGTGTGCCTCAGCGGTGGAACAGTTCAAGATCTCGGACACACGCAGCTACGCGGAGATCGCGGAGACTGTTCGCCGCGCCAAGCGTGCCGTCGCGAGCCGCTGAGCGATGTGGACGGTGATCAGCAGCCTTGCTGGTGCGTCGCCACGTACTTCAACGATTCCCGAATCAGTTGCTTCAGTACCTTGGGATCGGCATCGCTGAGCCTGTTCAGGTACAAGCAGGACTTTCCCGTCTTGTACTTGCCAAGTTCGGCCATCAATTCGTCGTAGCGTGAGAAGCCGGCCATGATATAGAGGGTCAGATTCTGTTTGCGCGGCGAGAATCCGACGAGGAACCAATCACCCTCGCGCCCACTGGCATACTTGTAATGATAGGTTCCAAAGCCGACGATGGCGGTGCCCCACATCTCGGGCTTCTTCTTGGTGATCTTGGCCATCATGTCGCAGACCGCGATGGCATCCTCACGCCGCTGCGGGTTCTCGACGCTCTTGAGAAAGGCCGAAACGCTCTTGGTGCTGCGCTGCGTCTTCAGCTCGGCCATCAGGACTCGCAGCGGGCGACCACGTCGATCTCGACCAGGGCCCCCAGCGGCAGCTCCCGCACCGCGACGGTGCTGCGGGCCGGCGGCGCCTGTGTGAAGTGCTCCGCGTAGGCGGCATTGACGACCTGAAAATCGGCCATCTGCGTGATGTAGATGGTCGTCTTGACGACGTCGCCAAAATCGCAGCCCGCGGCCTGGAGGATGGCGCGGAGGTTTCGCATGACCTGTGCGGCCTGCGCCCTCACGTCGCCGTCGATGAGCTTGCCCACCGCTGGATCGATGGCGATCTGGCCCGCGCTGAAGAGGAATCCACCGTCGATGACGGCTTGGCTGTACGCGCCGACCGCCTGGGGTGCGTCCTTCGTCTGGATGATGCGCCGCGTCATGAACTCAGCCTACTCGACGGTGACCGACTTGGCGAGGTTTCTTGGCTGGTCCACGTTACAGCCACGCAGGACGGCGATGTGATACGCGAGCAGCTGCAGCGGGATCACGCTCAGAAGCGGCGACAACATGTCCAGCGTCGAGGGCACTTCGATCACATGATCCGCCATGGCCGTGATATCCTTGTCCCCTTCGGTGACGATGGCGAGGACCCGGCCGCTGCGCGCCTTCACTTCCTGCACGTTGCCACGGATCTTGTCGTAGCTCCTTTCCTGTGTACAGAGGACGACGACAGGCATGTTCTTGTCGATGAGCGCGATGGGACCGTGCTTCATCTCCGCCGCGGGATAGCCTTCGGCGTGGACGTAGCTGATCTCTTTCAACTTCAACGCACCCTCGAGGGCGATGGGGAAGTTGTAGCCGCGACCGAGATAGAGGAAGTTGTGATGCTCGGCGTAGAGTTCGGCCAGCTCCCGGATCCGGTCTTCCTGGTCGAGGATCGTATGCACCTGCTCGGGAATCCTCTGTAGCGCCCGGACGATGCGCTGGCCTTCGTTGATGTCCATGTGGCGCGAGCGCGCAAGGGCCAATGTCAGGATCGCCAGCGCGGTGACCTGGCATGTGAAGGCTTTGGTCGATGCGACGCCGATCTCGGGTCCGGCGTGGATGTAGACGCCACCGTCACTCTCGCGGGCGATGGTCGACCCCACGACATTCGTAATGCCAAGGACGCGCGCCCCCTGCTTCCGCGCCTCGCGCATCGCGCTCAGCGTGTCGAGAGTCTCCCCGGACTGAGAAATGGCGATAACGAGGGTGTCCGGATCCAACACCGGGCGGCGATAGCGAAACTCGCTCGCATACTCCACTTCCACCGGCACGCGGGCCATGTCCTCGATCATATACTCGCCGACCAGCCCCGAATGCCAGGACGTCCCACAGGCCAAGAAGACGAGCCGCCGAATCTTGCGCAGCTCGTCGGGGGTCATGTTGAGACCGCCGAGATGAGCATCGCCCTCCTCGAGCACGACGCGCCCGCGAAAGGTGTTGTGGATGGTCTCAGGCTGCTCGTGGATCTCCTTGAGCATGAAGTGGGCGTAGCCGCCCTTCTCGATCTGCTCGAGGTCCCAGGTGACCTCTTCGACTTCTTTCTCGACCGATATATTCTTGATGTCGCAAGTGCGATAGTCGTCGTCGGTGATCACGGCCATCTCGCCGTCATCCAGGTAGATCACCTGCCGCGTGCGGGCGAGAATGGCGGCGACGTCACTGGCGAGAAAGAACTCGCCGTCGCCGAGCCCCACCACGAGCGGACTACCGTTGCGGGCGCCGACGATCTTCTTCGGCTCGTCGGCATGCAGAACGGCGATACCATAGGTGCCCTCGACGCGTTCGAGCGCGGCCTGCACGGCGCGCTCGAGATTGCCGTCGTAGTGGTACTGGATCAGATTCACCAACACCTCGGTGTCGGTTTCGCTCGCAAAGGAAAAGCCCTCGCGCGTCAAGAATGCCTTGAGCGTCTGGTAATTCTCGATGATGCCGTTGTGCACCAGAGCGATGCGGCCGTCTTCGCTCGTGTGTGGATGAGCGTTGGATTCAGTGGGTGCACCGTGCGTGGCCCAGCGCGTGTGGGCGATGCCGGTGAAGCCATCGATGGGGCTTCTGTCGAGCAGGCTTTCCAAGTCGGCGAGCTTGCCCGCGCAGCGTCGCGTCTCGAGTCCACCGCCGTTCAGCACGGCGAGGCCCGCGCTGTCGTAGCCGCGGTACTCGAGTCGCTTGATTCCCTCCAGCAGAATGCGGCTCGTGAGGCTGCTCCCCACCATCCCTAGGATTCCACACATGGCAGGCTTCCCTTACTCGGTCCCAAGCAGGCGTCGGACCCGTTCCACCAGATCCCGCGCCGCGTCCTGCGTCGAGGCCTCGGCGATAATGCGAACGGCGTTTTCCGTGTTGGATCGCCGCAAGTGGATCCAGCGATCCCCTAGATCATACTTGAGCCCATCCTGGCGGTCCATGACCCCACCGTCACCCAACGCGGTGAGCGCCGTCTCCCAGCGCGCCGGGTCGTCGAGTTCGGGCGTCAAGACGAGCTTGCTCTTGTGCATGGCCGCGTCGGGCAGGCGCTCCAGGCAGTTTCTCAGGCTTCCGCGCGAAGCCACGGCGCTGAGCACGAGGGCTGCGCCGAGCAGCGCGTCGCGGCCCGGATGCAGGGACGGCAGGATCACGCCGCCGTTTCCCTCACCGCCGACGATGGCCTTCTCGCTCAGCATGCGCGCCACGACATTTACTTCGCCCACAGGGGTCCGCAGCAGCGGCACGCCGTGGCGCTCGGCGACGGCCGCTACGACCAGGCTCGTCGAGAGGTTGATGACCACCGGGCCTTTCTCGCGCTCGAGCACGTGGTCGACGGCCACGGCGAGTGTGACTTCTTCGCTCAGCGCGATTCCGCCGCGATCGATCAGCGCCAGTCGATCCACATCGGGGTCGACCGCCAGCCCGAGATCGGCGTCTTCAGTTTCGACGCGCAGCCTGAGCTCTTCGAGATGATCGGGCCGCGGCTCGGGGTCATGCGGAAAGAGCCCCGTCCGGTCGCAGTACAGCGCGATACATTCGACGCCCATCTGCCGCAGCAGCGAGGGCAGCGCGCGACCGCCGGCGCCCTCGACGGCGTCAACGACGACTTTCAGCCTCGCCGCGCGCACTGCATCGACATCGACGAGGGGACACGCGAGAATCGCCGCGAGATGGCGCTGTTCGGCGTCGTCGACTGTTTCGACGGTACCCGTCTCCAGGGCTCGCACATGCCTGCGCTCGCCCATCTCGCTCAGGTCGATGACGGCCTGCATCTGCGATGCGTCCAGAAAGAGGCCATTCGACTCGAGAAGCTTCAGGGCGTTCCACTCGACGGGGTTGTGACTGGCAGTGATGATGACGCCGCCGACCGCATCGGTCGTCTGCACGAGGTACTCGGTGCCCGGCGTACTGAGGATTCCCGCGTCGACGACATCGTGACCGGTCGACAGCAGCGCGCCGATGACGCTCGCGTGCAGCATCGGACCCGACGGCCGCGAATCCCGACCGACCACCACGGAGCCCTCGGGAAGCCAACTTCCAAACGCGCTCGCGAAGCGGCCGACGCTCTCTGCATCGAGGCCATCGCCAATGACGCCACGGATTCCGGAAATGCTGATCTTGAGACTCATGCGCACTCGCACGGCGGAGATTGCGGGCACCGGCACGCAAGAGCCGTGCGCGTGCATTCGCGCGCAAACGCGGCGGGATTCATCGAGCGACCACGCATGATCGGGTCGTGGTCGGGTCGTAATCGGTTCGTCGGGCGCGCGCGAGACGGAAGAAATTTGGGAGAGGGACCTAGGCTGCGCGGCCCCTCTCCCGGCGACAGTCCACATCACACTGCTTCCTGGTCCCAGCGAGGCGCGGAACCAGGGAACTGGAGCTGGTGTGGGGATTCGAACCCCAGACCTGCTCATTACGAATGAGCTGCTCTACCAGCTGAGCTACACCAGCACTCAGGCGACAGTGGAAGACGGAAGCCGATGCTGATTGAAGGCATCGTCGTCGCTCAGGCCAGTTTAGCTCGTCCCCAAAGGGTGTCAAGATGGACACATGTGGAATGCAGCAAATCTTTCGAATATCGGCTGACAGTTGACGACCGAGTGATAGAGTAGTTGTATGCACGAACTACTTTTCAGGAGACTCTGATGAAGCTCTTCCGACCGGCCGGCAGCCGCCGCGGTCGCGCCCTGCAGCTCATGCAGGCCCTGCGCGACCTCGCCCGCCAGAGCCAGCAGCTCGATCGCCGATATCTCGCCGGAAGCGAGCTCAGCCCCGCACAGTGGCACTGCATGGAAGAGCTCTGGCGCCGCGGGCCACAGCCCATGGGCGAGCTGGCCGAGCGTCTCGCCATCGCGCGCTCGAGCGCCACCCGTCTCGTGGATCCCCTTGAAAAGAAAGGATTTCTGAAGCGGAAGACGTCCGCCGACGACGGTCGCAGCCAGACCGTGGATCTGAGTCGCCTCGGCGAACAGCTGGTCGCCGACCTCCTCGGCGAAGCCGAGGCCGCCTACGATCGGCTGTATCGTTCGCTGCGCGCGGAGGAGCGCGATGTCTGGTTGGCGGCCGCCCACAGCCTCGCAGAATCGCAGCGGCTCCTCCTCGAGAGGGACAGTTGAAGTCCGGCGCCGCGGAGCTCAGCTCCGCGCGGGAAACACGTTTGATTGTGAGTTACAATTATTTTAGACGCGTACAAATTTCGGGTGAACAAACTAAGCTAAAAAAGGAAAAACCCGACGGATGCCGGGTGCAAATTCGATGCGGTCAGCGCGAATGGTGCTACGGGGCGGAGTTGAACCGCCGACACACGGATTTTCAATCCGTTGCTCTACCAACTGAGCTACCGTAGCACCCAAGAAACGCGCATTCGGGCGCTGCGCAGGTCGGCAAATATCGAGGAGGGCGCGCGCCTTGTCAAGGGAGCCAGTCGCGCGTGGGGGATTAGTCGGCCGCCGCTCTGCTCTTGAGCTGCTGTTCGATCTCGCCGACCAGCCGCTCCAACGCAAAGGGCTTGTAGAGGACGGCGTCGGCTCTTGACCAGGTGGAGACGAACTCGTGACGCTCGGGGCTGTCGACGCGCCGAGCAGTCAGCAGGACGATGGGAAATTCGTCCTCTTCGGTCATGGATTCCTTGAGTTGCCGCGAAATCTCATAGCCGTTCATTCCCGGCAGCATGACGTCGAGGAGCATGAGATCCGGCCGTTCCCTGCGAGCCATCGCCATCGCCTCGGCCCCGTCGCGGGCCGCACGCACCTGGAATCCACGTCTGCGGAGGGCGAATTCGAGGGTCTCGACGATATCGGGCTCGTCATCGACGACGAGGATCTTGCCTTGATGGTTCATTTCAACTCTCCTGCTCCACGCGCGCGGGAGGACTGTCACCCGCGGCCTCCAGGGCACGGGCAAGCAGCGTACCGATCGCGCGTCCCTGGGCCGGATAGCTGGCCACGCCGATCCGCGCACCGAGGCGGCGGGCGTCGTTGGCGAAGGCCGGCCGCCAATCCTCCTCGGCGGCCAGGGCGAAACAGAGGTCACCGACCGCCTCAGAAGGCCAGTTTCCTGGTAGGTCGCGGGCGCCCCAGAGTTCTGCGAGCGCCTCGCGGAGCCCGAGCCGGCTGGCCGCATCGAGGTCGGGTGGCAATCTCAGCGCCACCAGACGGCCGCATGTCAGCGAGCGCGACCACTCCCTCAGGCCGTGGGTGATCTGGTCCACCGTGGCACAAATTCTGGCATCGGCCTCGGTGGAGGGAATCCAGACCCGGACGATCGTCCCCTCGCCGGGCGAGCTCTCCAGATTGATCTGGCCGTCATGGGCGGCGACCAGGGCCCTCGTGATGGCCAATCCCAGCCCCACACCCTGCGGCCGGCCGGTCAGAGGATCCCCAGCCTGGTAGAAGCGCTCGAACGCCCGAGTGCTTTCGCCCTGGTTCATGCCACGGCCGTCGTCCTTGATCAGTAGCTCACAGCCTTCGAGCGTCCTGCCGGCAGCACGCGCGAGACTGCGTGCCTCGGCGTCGAGAGACGGTCGGCCGGCTTCGAGTCGAAGTTCGATGTTGCCGCCGGGTTCGGTGAATTTCAATGCGTTGCCCACGAGATTCTCCACGATCTCGACGAAACGGTCCGGGTCGACGAACGCACGCAGGGCCGGATCGATCTGCCAACGGAGTTGTCGCGCTTCACGCGCGGCCCGACTGTGGAAGACGCTCAGACAGGGCTCGAAGATTTCGGCGAGGCAGCGCTCCTCGCGCTGCAGAACGAGACGCCCGTCATCGTGGCGCGCGACGTCCAGCAAGCGTTCGATGAGCCGTGCCAGGCGATCGATGTTGCGCCGGCTCATCTCGAGAAAATGACTCTGTTCTTCGCTCACCGGCCCCGCCTCACCCTGCAGGACGAGTTCCAGCGCCGCGCGCATGCTCGTCAGCGGCGTGCGCAATTCGTGGGAGACGCTGCCGACGAACTCGGCGTGCTCCAACTCCAGCCTCTTGCGTTGGGTGATATCGCGAAGACTCAGCAAGACGCCCAGTTCATCGCCATTGGAGTCCTTCAGTTCTCTCAGCTCCACGCGGAGGTGCTGAACGCTGTCTCCAGACCAGCGGATCTCGCGCGAGAACTCGCCCGCCTCGTGCAGTTCGGCCACGAGACTCCGCAAGGCCGCCGCCGTCGTCTCGCCCAGCTCCTCGCTTCCGGCAGCCTCCGCCGGACTCAGCGCGAAGAGCGTGCGAGCCGCCGGATTCGCGTAGCGCAGCGCACCCTCCGACGAGAGCAGCATGACTGCGGTCGGTAGACTCGCCAGCAGTTGCTCCGAGAGTTGGCGCTCGGCCAGCGCATGGCTCGCCGCCTGTCGATCCAGGAGTTCGTCGACTGTGCCCTGCAGACCCACGAGCTGTTGCTCGAACGCAAGCTCGCGCGCACGCGCGTGCAGGTGGGTCAGCATCTGCTGTCCAGCCCGTTCGAAGAACTCCAGCTCTTCCATGGCCGGCTTCGCCCCGCCAAGGCGCACGCCGAGCAGCAGGCCGTCCTCGTGTCGCGCACGCAGCGCTCGCATCTCCTGTGCGCCTACCGCGAGAAGGCCGCGCAGTTGCAGCGAACTCTCCTCGCGGACGCAGTCGTATTCCTCGAGAGCCCCCAGATGCTCCCGGTCGAAGATCTCGTGGAGGATGGCTCCGCGCGTCGAGCGACAGAGTTCTGGCGAACCCAGGAGCCACACCTCACGCGTGTCTCGCCGCAGAAAGAGCAGGCACGAGAGTCCGAGCGCATCGCCGATGGCCGACGCCGTCTCGACCAGCATCTCCATGATCTCGCCGCCGTGCCCCGCGAGACGGTCTGCGTGGGCGAAGAGTTTCCGCCAGCGGAGATTCTGACTCTCCAGCGAGAGTTGTCGCTCGAGCTGAACCCGCAGCTCGCGGCGCAATGCGGTCGACTCCGCACGCAGCGTGTGAACCCGGCGCTGCGACTCAGCCTGTTGAAGCAGGAGTCGCGCGGCGCTGCAGAGCGTCGCGCATTCGCGAGCTTCCAACGCGAACTCGTGCGTCAACAATAAGAACTGCCAAATACCGGGATCCTCTCGCAGGCAGAGCAAGAGGCCAAACTCGTGGCCGGTGCGGGCGAGAAGACGCGCCCACGGGCCACGCGTTTCGCGTCGCGAGAGTGCGAGCCACGCGCCTTCGACTCGCGGTGTGAATTCCGCGAGATCGTCGCGCAGCTGTTGGGCGAGCGTGGGATCGCTGCTGCGAAGGACGCGGATGGACCGCCCGGCGCTCTCGAGGACGGTAAAGCCAATGCAGCCGCGAAAGCCCAGCCGAAAGGCGAGGCGTGCCATCCAGCGCTCGGACCGCCCGGCCAGATCGAGCCGAGCCAGGCGCGGCAATCGCGAAGCAATCTGCTCGCTGTCGAAGCGAATCTCGGGCGTAGTCGTGGTCATGAGGGCATCTTCGGAAGGGGCTTGGCAGGCTCGCTCCGCCCCACCGCAACCGCAATGCCAGACCCCTTGTCTGCCCCCCTTCGCGTGAGACCCCGGAGCCTTTGGCTGGTGCGTCTGCATCGGTTGCGCGAATTCACAGCTCAGCGGGTGTTCGCGCGACCGATGCAGACGTGCCAGCCGGGAAGTCGCAGTGGCTCACGCGCGGACGGGCCGAGAAGCGTCTGCCCAGAGGTTGGGCAGGGCTGGCGCGGTCCTAGCCGCCGTATCCCTCAGGATGCTCCCGATGCCACCGCCAGGCATCTTCGAGGATCCGCCGCGGCGTGCTCTGCTTCGGCTGCCAGCCGAGGAAGCGCTCGGCCATGGCGCGGCTCGCCACGAGTCGGGCAGGATCCCCCTCGCGCCGGGCGGCGTGTTGGATCTGCAGCTCCCGGCCGGCGACCTGCGTGGCCGCCGTGACGATCTCACCGACACTCGATCCGATGCCCGTGCCCAGGTTCACGCAGTGGAACGCTCCGGCCTCGAGGCGATCGAGCGCCAGGGCATGGGCGCGCGCCAGGTCGCCGACATGGACGTAGTCGCGAATCGCGGTGCCGTCCGGTGTCGGAAAGTCGTCGCCAAAGACGGCGAAGTCCGGCAGACGCCCCTGCAGATGCGCGCAGATCCTCGGAATCAGATGGCTCTCGGGCCGATGATCCTCGCCGCGCGAACCCACGGCGCCGCAGGCGTTGAAGTAGCGCAGGCTCAACGCGGCGAGGCCCTGGCGTTCGCAGGCCCTTGCGAGCAGGGCTTCCGCCCGCAGCTTCGACTCGCCGTAAGGATTGATGGGGGCCGTGGGTTGTCTTTCGTCGATGATGTCGACGCTGGGCTGACCGTAGATGGCCGCGCTGCTGCTGAAGACGCAGTTCCTCACGCCCTTGCGCGCCAGGCCTGCCAGGAGCGACTCCATCGCGCCGACATTCTCGTCGAGATAATGCTGGGGCCTTTGTACCGATTCGGCGACGAGGCTCAGCGAAGCGAAGTGGATGACGGCGTCGCAGGCCTGCAGAGAGCGGTCGAGCGCCGCCGCATCCTGCACGCGGCCTTCGATGAATACGGCGCGCTCGGGAAGCGCCGCCCGATGCCCCGTGCTGAGATCGTCGAGAATCGTGAGATCGAAGCCCTCATCGATCAGATGTTGCGCGGTGATCGAACCAATATAGCCAGCGCCGCCCGTGACCAGGACTCTCATGCCTCTTCTTTCCGGCGCTTCAGGAGCGGCGCGAGAAATTGCCCGGTAATCGACTCTCCGTTCTCGACAAGCGACTCCGGCGGGCCGGCCACGACCAGGCGACCGCCGTCGGGTCCCCCGCCCGGTCCGAGATCGAGGATGTAGTCGGCGTTCTTCAGGACGTCGAGATTGTGTTCGATGACGAGCACGGTGTCTCCGCCATCGACCAGGTCGTCGAGCACCTTGAGGAGACGTTTGACATCCTCACTGTGCAGTCCCGTCGTCGGTTCGTCCAACAGATAGAGCGTGTGGCCCTTCCGTGATCCCATGAGTTCCCGCGCGATCTTGATGCGCTGACTCTCTCCCCCACTGAGCGTCGAGGCCGCCTGGCCGAGACGAAGATAGCCGAGCCCGACTCGCTGCAGCAGCCAGAGGCGGCTGCCGATGGCTGTCTGGTCGCTGAAGAACGCGATCGCCTCGTCGACGGTCAGATCCAGAACTTCCGCGATGTTGAGGCCGCGATAGCGGATCTCCAGCGTGCGTTCCTCGAAACGTTTTCCATGACACTCCTCGCAGGGCACCGTCACGTCCGCCATGAAGTGCATTTCCACCGTCACCTCGCCCATGCCGTGGCAGTTCTTGCAGCGGCCGCCTGCGAGGTTGAAAGAGAATCGGCCGGCCGTCCAGCCTCGCTGTCGCGCGGCCTGCGTCTGCGCGAAGAGATCGCGGATGTCGCCGAACACCTGCAGATAGGTCGCCGGATTGCTGCGCGCGCTCCGACCGACAGGGCTCTGATCGACGAGCACCACCTGCTGGACGTTCTCTGAACCGTGCAGCGCATCGTAGTCGTAGCCGCGTCCACGCCCGGGAGAAATCTGGCCCTCGAGCGCAGGAAAGAGCAGATCGTTCACGAAGCTGCTCTTCCCCGACCCGCTGACCCCACTCACACAGACAAGAAGGCCCAGCGGCACGATGAAGTCGACATCACAGAGATTGTTGCGCCGCGCACCGACGAGACTCAGGCGGCGCCGGCCGGGCGCGCGCCGCTCGAGCTTCATGCCGACTTCGAGCTCGCCGGCGAGATAGCGACAGGTGAGGCTCTCGGGGTCGTAGCTCCCGCCGTCGACAGGCGGCGGACCCTCGTGCAGAACTCGGCCGCCGCGAATGCCGGCGCCGGGGCCGAGATCGATGAGGCGATCCGCGGATCTCAGGATCTCGGGGTCGTGCTCGACGACCACCACCGTATTCCCCTGGTCGGCCAGCGCCCGCAGGCTCACGAGGAGGCGCTGCGTGTCGCGGGGGTGCAGGCCGATGCTGGGCTCGTCGAGGACGTACAGGGTCTCGACCAGACGACTGCCCAGGGAGTTGCTCAGGTGGATTCGCTGCATTTCGCCACCGCTCAGAGTTCTGCTGGCACGCTCCAGGCTCAGATAGCCCAACCCGATCCGCTGCAGGAAGCTGAGTCGATCGATCAGTTCGCGCACGAGGTCGCCGGCGGTGTCGCGCTGCGACCCCTCGAGTCGCAGCTCTTCGACGAACTGCAGCGCCCGCGGGATGGGCCAGGCGCAGATCTCGCCGATCTCGCGACCGGCGAATCTCACCGCGCGGGCCTCGGCCCGGAGCCGCGTCCCGCGACAGCTGCGGCAGCGCGAGCGCCCCATGTAACGCCGCGTGAAGAAGCGGTGGCCTTCCTTTTCCGGATGCTCCCGCATCTGCTCGAGCCAATGTAGAACACCCGCGAATTCCTTTCCGTCCCCTTCCAGGATCGACTTCTGCATGCGCTCGGGAAGGCGCCGATAGGAGACGTCGATCGGGATCGAGTTCAGCTCGCAGAATCTCAACATCATCTGGAACTCTCCCACGAAGCTCTCGCTGGCCCATGGGCGCACGGCGCCGGCGCCGAGGGATCGATCCAGATCGGGGATGATGCGGCGCTCGTCGAACTCGAGTTTCTCGCCGAAGCCGTTGCATGCGGGGCAGGCGCCCTGTGGGTTGTTGAAAGAGAAGAGCTGTGGCGTCGGCTCCTCGTAGCTGCGCTCGCACTTGGGGCACAGGTAGCGCTGGTCCAAGAGGAGCGACTCGTTGGACGCCTCCACGGCGAACACGGCCGCGCGGCCGGCGCCGGCATGCAATGCGGCCTCGATGGCCTCGGCCAGACGCGAACGGGCGTCTTGTTTCAGGGCGACGCGGTCGGCGACGATCCAGACGCTCTCGCCGCTGCCGGGAGACTTGGGCCAGGTCGCCCCCAGCGGCACGAAGCCCCCGTCGACCCACGCACGCACATAGCCCTGCGCCAACAGGCGTTGCCGCAGCTCCTCGAAGTCCATGGTCTCCGTGGGCGCCTGCGGGAAGCAGATCGCCGTCTTGGTTCCGTCCGCCCAGCGTTCCAGCGCCGCACGCGCCGCCCCGTCCGGATGGTCCGGTTTGACACTCTCCCCGCAGTCGAGGCAGTGGACGCTGCCAAGCCGCGCGAAGAGCAGGCGGAGATAGTCGTAGATTTCCGTCGCCGTCCCGACGGTGCTGCGGCTGCTGCGGATGCTGTTGCGCTGGCGGATGGCGATGGCCGGCTGGATGCCTTCGATCGAATCGACATCTGGCTTCTCGAGCCGATCGAGGAACTGTCGGGCATAGGTCGACAGACTCTCGACATAGGCGCGTTGGCCCTCCGCGTAGAGCGTGTTGAAGGCGAGGCTCGACTTGCCCGAACCCGAGACTCCGCTGATGACGGTGAGTTTGTTCTTCGGGATGTGGACGGTCACATCCTGCAGGTTGTGCTGACGAGCGCCGCGGATGATGATAGCTTCGGACATCGCACTCAGCCGCCGTTTCGATCCAATCAAGGCGAAGCAGCCAATCTTAGCGCGAAATGGGCCCTATGTCATCTGCATGGAAACGACTCTACCGCTGGCTCACGCGGACCGAACGCGTCTCTTCCGGCCTCGAGGATCTTCCGCGCGGCAGCCCGCCGCTGCGCCAGGCCAAGCTCTACGGTGACAACTGCGGCGAGCTGAATTTCGACTGGGATGGGCCGCACGAGGTCCTGGCGAAGGTTCGCGAAGAACTCGCCGAACTCCTGGAAGCCATCGAGAGTGAACACCACGAAAATATCGAGGAAGAGCTGGGCGATCTTCTCTTTTCCATCTCCCAGCTCGCGCGCAAACTCGGCGTGGATCCCGAACGCGCGCTCCGCCTCACCAACGAGAAGTTCGCGCGCCGCTTCCGCCGGATCGAGGCGAAATACGGCTACGAGCGCGATGCCCTGACGGCACGAACGACGGTCCAGCTGATTTCGGATTGGGAGGAGGTCAAACGCGACGAGCGCTCGTCGCCCTCCTGATCTGGGCAGCCGTCGTCGTCCTCGTCGCCGTCATAGTCTTCCTTGTCGTCGGGACACTTGTCGTCCACGTCGTCGATGCCATCGAGATCGTTGTCGAGTTCCGGGCATCCATCTGCATCCTCGAAGCCGTCGAAATCCTCGGCCCGATGCGGGCAGCGGTCCTGGTGATCCTCGATTCCGTCGCCGTCGGCATCGCGAACGATGTCCGGACAGCCGTCGTCATCCTGGAAACCGTTGAAGTCCTCCGCCTGGTTCGGACATTGATCCTGCTCATCGACGATGCCGTCGAGATCGTTGTCCATGTCGGGGCGTCCGTCTTCGTCCTGGAAGCCGTCGAAGTCCTCGGGCAGGTTGGGCGCCAGATCGCGGCGATCGGGAATTCCGTCGCCGTCGTTGTCGTCGTCGGGGCAACCGTCGTCGTCCTGGAAGCCGTCGAGATCCTCGGCCGCTTCCGGACACTGGTCCTTGGCGTCGACCACGCCGTCCTCGTCACGATCGCGCCCACCCCAGAAGAATGGATAGGAGATGCCTGCCTGGAAGTGCCAGTCGGGATAGGTTGGCTCGAACTCGGTATCCGGGTCGTCGGCGAAGAGTCCGATGGACCAAGCAGCCTTCAGTGCGACGCCATCTGCGCGGCCGAGATAGATGCCCGGCGTGAACCACGAGGGAGATTCCTGAAAGCTCAGTCCGTCCAGTCTGTAGAAATAGTCCGTCGAGAGCTCCAGAAAGATGTGGCCCCAGCGGCGTCGGAATTCGACCGCCGTGCGCAAGAGCAGCGCGTCGTTGTCCGACGGTGAGCCGTCGTCGGGCGTGGGCGGGTAGACGCCGGGCCAGACTCCGCTCTCGCGGGGCGAGGTGCCGGGCACGAGAACGCCGTAGCCCGTCTTCTCCCTCTTGGAGAAACGAAAGCCGAGATTGCTGTGCCAGCGCGTCTCGGGCAGGAATCCGTCGCCGCGGAATGCGCCCACGATGGCGAGGCCGAACTCGCCTTCGACCTGTTCCGTCGACAGTCCCTCTGCCTCTCTCCCCGTCGGCATGGCGAGCCGCCCGAAGGCGCCGGCGAGCCATCTCTCAGTCCGGACGAAGCGCCCGAGTGCGGAGATGTCGATGTCACCCCAACCGCTGCCTTCTTCCAGGTCGTTCGACCACCAGCGATAGGGGACAGCCACCGCGAGGAGGACGCCGCGCGATGCGCTCAGCGTGCCCTGCAGGCGGAGTTCGGAGCTGAGGACCGAGCCCCCGAAGAGCGAATCGGACCAGGCAAATCCGTGTCCGGGGTCGACGCGGCCGACGCGATAGTGCAGTCCGAACCGCAGCGGCGTCGTGCGCTCGGGCACGGTGAGAGTCTCGGCGAGCCCCGGGAGACCGACATGCGTGGGGCCGAGTTCGGCGTGGGATGGGGCCGGTACGAGGCCGCACAGCGTCAGCGCGGCGACCGAAATGAAGAGCGTCTTCGAACGTGTCACGGAGCCTACGAAGATTGAGGGAGGCTGAGCCTTCTAACGCCGGCCACCCAAGGCTTCCCTGGCGCTACCGACGAGATAGAGCTCGCAACTGGCCCGACCGACGTTGGCCAGACGATGGGGGGAATTGGCTCCAATATGAATGCTGTCACCCTCTTGGAGCAAGTGCTCGACGCCCTCGACCTCGACGCGGAGCGAATCTCCGCTCCGCAGCCAGAGAACCGTGCTGCTGCTGAGCCGCCGCGCACCGCTCTGCGAACCAGCCTCCATGAGGAGCCGATGCGCGCTGAGCCGGGCGCCGGGAATGCCACGCGTGAGCGCGAAGTGCTCCCCTCCGCCCCACGGTAAGGCCCTGGCCTTCTGTTCGTCCGCTCGCTGGATGCAGAGTTCCTCGAGCGGCTTGCTCTCGAGAAAGAAGCTCAGGTCCTTCCCCAAGGCGCCGGCGAGTTTTGCGAGGGCGCCGATGGTCGGTGAGGTCTTGCCTCGCTCGATCTCGGAGACATGCGTCGCGGAAACCGCCGCGCGCGCTTCCAGTGCCTTCAGCGTCAACCCCATCTGGACGCGCAGATTCTTCACGCGTGCGCCGATGGAGTCGTTTTCGTCCGAGCTCGCCATACTCCCCCTAGAATCCGAAGCGCGGGGAAGTCGCCCAAAGCGCCAGGCAGTCGCGCGAGCCGTCGTTGGTGATTCGAGGCTCGAGCCCGGCGCGGAAATGGAAGGAGTCTCCCGCCGCCAGTTCATGGCGTTGACCGCCGACGTCGAGCGTGATCCCACCTTCGAGAATCAGGGCGAAGTGTTCGCCCTCGCGGAGATGGCGGCCGCCATTCTGACAGTTGACCTTCCAACAGACCAGGCCCGCGCTGAGATCCTGACCGCGCACCGACGCCGACAGCGGCGCGACGGAGAACCCGTCGTCCGTGAAGTCGATGTGCGAGCGTTCTTTTGGACGGCGAAGCTCGGCCTGCAGCGTGGTATCGGCGGCGAGAAAGTACGACGGCTCCACGTCGAGCGCCATGGCGATCTTGCTGAGGGCGCCGACCGTCGGCGTGGTCTTGCCGCGCTCGATCTCTGACACATGCGTCGCGCTGACGTCGACGCGTGCCTCGATCTCCTTCAGAGTCAGGTTCTTCTTCTGCCGGAGTTCTTTGATACGCCGACCCAGATCGCTCGTGATCGACATCGAAGACACCCCTTTCGTCACGGCACTTTCAGTGGGCCGGACCGGCCTCGCTCGTTGCGGGATACCTTACGGTTCACGGCATGGCCGATCAAGCAATCGTTATGCACGCCGACGATTCGCTTCGTTCGCTTCATCTGGCGGCCGCAGGCTTGTCGTGCTCGTCGTTGATTTCCCCGACGAGCGGCTCCAGCAGGTCCTCCAACGTGATGATTCCCAGGGTCTTTCCACGGCGATCTCGGACGGCCGCCAGCGTCGCCCGGCGGCGGAGGAGAGACGCGATGGCCTCGTCCATCCCGATGTCCGCGGCGAGGAAGGGAATCTCTCGCTCGAGATCGACGGCGGCCGCTTCCTCGGGCGCATCGAGGAGATCGCGGAAGAGGATCAGCCCACGCAACCCACCGCGCTCGTCGCGCAGCGGCAGGCGCGAATGCCCCGAGCCGTGCACCAGCGCCACGGCGTCGCGGACCGTGGCATCCGGATCCAGGCAGGCAGCCTTGTCGAGTGGCGTGATCCTCGAGCTCACCGGTTGGGTGAGGCTCGAGAGGCAACGGTCGAGCAACCGCTGCTGCGAGCGCGCGCCGCCGTCCTCTTGAAGGCTCTTCTTGAGGACGAGCTGGATCGCCTGCCGGCTGAGCCCCGTGATCTGCGCAGCGGGCGCCACCCGCAACACGGCCAAGATTCCGCGGGATAGCGTCACGGCCAGCCAGATGACGGGGGTAAGAAGAAGTTCGATGACTCGATACGGCGGTCCGGCGAGCCACAGCAAGGTCTCCGGCCGCGCACGGAACGCCGCTTTCGGCAGAGCTTCGCCGAAGATGACGGTCACCGCCGACATCACCGCCGCGGCGTACATCTCACCACGATCTCCGAAACGGCTCATGAACGCCGCCGTCGCGGCCGCGCTGCCGATGACGACCGTGATGTTGTTCCCCACGACGGCGCCGATGATCGCCTCTTCGCGGCGCTGCATCAGCCGCGCCGCGAAACCACTCCACCACGCGCCATTGCGCGCGCGGTGCAGCAAGACGATCTCGCGTGCGGAGGTGAGCCCGGTTTCGACGCCGCCGAAGATGCTGCTGCCCACTGTCGCGAAGATCGCGATGAGAATGCCCGCCCCCCATTCCATCAGCCAGCACCCTTTTGCCGCCGCACGAGCAGATTGGCGGCGCGTGTCGGGCGCGCGCTGAGAACCTCGATGGTGGCGTCCCCGCTCTCGACGGAGTCGCCGGCGCGAGGCACTCGGCCCAGCAGCCGCTCCAGGAGGCCCGAAAACGTGTTTTCATCTCCCACTGTGTCGAACTCGAGACCCGTCGCCTCTTCGAACTCCTCCAGGTCCATCCGTGCATCGACGCGCCAATTCCCCGCGCTGTCCGTCCTCAATATCTCCGCGGGAGCATCGCTTTCGTCGCGGATGTCGCCAACCAGTGCTTCGAGCACGTCCTCGAGGCTCACGACTCCCTCTGTCCCGCCGTGCTCATCGACGACGACCGCCAGATGCATGCGCGTGGATTGAAACTGGGCGAACACCACCGATGCGGGGACGTTTGCTGGCACGTAGATCGCCTCGCGCATCAACTCCCTGACGGTCGCGTTTTCGAACTCGGCGCGACGCCCGAGCAGGTCCTTGAGCAGCAGGATGCCGACGACATGATCCAGGTCCTCTTCGTAGACCACGATTCGATTCCGGCCGGAGCTGCGACAGGTCTCCGCGGCTTGTCCCAAACTGGCGCCGGCCTCGACGCCGACCATCTCGACGCGCGGTGTGAGGATTCGGTCGACCTGGAGTCCACCGAAGTCGAGGGCGCGCTGCAGGACGATCGCCTCGAAGGG
>Ga0326597_10002296_pt1 | contig 28734 bp, 25 predicted proteins | sample RVTome_12_FD_203789 | JGI IMG/M metagenome (GOLD analysis project Ga0326597, IMG submission 203789) | Soil microbial communities from uranium-contaminated site in the Upper Colorado River Basin, Wyoming, United States - RVT100D185 | ecosystem: Environmental > Terrestrial > Soil > Contaminated >... | reverse complement strand
ATACGGACTTCAAAACCCAAAGAGGGCCTGATAGCGATAGATGGCGAGGAGCGAGGTGGCATCCTGAATCCGCGAGTCGTTGGCCATCGCCAGCACCTCTGCGAACGGGTGACGGCTCGCGGCACCCAGGCCCAGTTCCGGCTCGCGCTGTCCCTCCGTGCCGGCACGACAGTTGGTGGCTGCGAACAGTGCCACGCGCGCCTGAATCGTGCTGCCTTCCGGTGTCGTGTGGCCAAGGGCAATCAGCTCATGGGGGGCACAGGTGAGCCCCACTTCCTCCTCCAGTTCCCGCAGCGCCGACGTTGCTGGCGTCTCACCAGCGTCCACGAAGCCGCGCACGACCTCCCACATGGACGCCCGCACAGCATGACGCCACACACGCTGCAACACAGCGCTGCCGTCCTCGTACAGCGGCAGGACGGACACGCCGGTCACCAGATCGTCCCCCTGCACCTGGGGCGCAATGACCAGGTAATCGGGCACCTCCAGCCCTTGCGCATCGCGGATGTGATCAAAATACACGTCCCACTTGCTGTTGCTCGCCACCCGATGTCGGGATTTCAGGGTGATGGCTGACTTGTCCGCCTTGGACATGGCTGATGGCTCCGGTTTGTCGGTTGTGGCTTGGCGCCGGGCAACGTGCGGCGGCCATGCCATGATGCCACTTCGTCGCTTTGATTGCGCAGCGGGCCGAGTGCCCCCTCCCTTGCACACCCAGAGACGCGCAATCCGGGCTGTCCGCGCCGGCGTGGCGCTCCCTACACCAGCCCCACCACGGCGCCCGTCATCAGCGTCGCAAGCGTCCCCGACAGAATGCTCTTCAGCCCCAGGCTGACGATCTCCTCCCGGCGCTCGGGGACCAAATGGGTCAGGCCTCCCAGCAGAATGCCCAGGGAGCCGAAGTTGGCGAAGCCGCACAGGGCGTACACGAGAATCAGGTACGAGCGTTCGCTCAGGGCATGCGCGGGCAGGCGGGCCAGATCCAGGTAGGCCAGGAACTCATTGAGCACCGTCTTGGTGCCCATCAGGCTTCCCGCAAGCGGTGCCTCGCTCCAGGGGATGCCCATCAGCCACACCACCGGGGCCATGATCCAGCCCAGCACGCGCTGCAGCGTCAACGGCGCGTCCGCCACGGCGGGCAGCAAGCCCAGCCCCTGATTGACCAGGGCCACCAGGGCCACCAGCACCACCAGCATGGCCACGATGTGCAGCAGCAGGGTCACGCCCTCGGCGGTGCCCTTGACCACGGCATCCATTGTGCTCCGGGTCGGCCACGGTGACGTCATCTGCGCGGCCGTGGGCGGGCCTTCGTCCGGCACCAGGATGCGCGCGATGGTGATCGCGGCGGGTGCGCTGAGCAGCGACGCGGTAAGGATGTGCCCCAATGCATCCGGGAGCACCGGGCCGAGAATGGTCGCATAGAGCACCATCATCGTGCCCGCGATGGTGGCCATGCCCGTCGTCATCAGCATGAACAGCTCTGCCCGGTTCATCGCACGCAGGTAGGGTCGGATGAACAGCGGCGCCTCGATCATACCCACGAAGATGTTTGCCGCCGCTCCCAGCCCCGCCGCCCCGCCGATGCCCAGCGTGCGCTGGAGGCACCAGGCGAAGCCGCGCACGATCCACGGCAGCACCCGCCAGTGATACAGCACGGCGGAAAGGGCGCTCACCACCAGCACCAGGGGCAGCGCCCGGAAGGCCAGGATAAATGTCGCACCCGGCTCGGTCACCGCAAAGGGCGCCGGGCCACCGCCCAGGTAGCCGAAAACGAAGCTGGTGCCGGCCCGCGTGGCGCTGTCCAGGGCCAGCACCAGGGTATTCAGCCCGGCAAACAGGGCCCGTACCGGGGGCAGCCGCACCAGCAGCACGGCCAGCCCCAGTTGCAGCGCGACACCGATCAGGATCGGACGCAGGCGCACCGCCGCGCGGCGCTCGCTCAGCACCCAGGCCAGCCCGCAATACACCACCAGCCCGGCCACGGCCTGCAGGCTCAGCATGATCTCCATGGGCTCTCTCCTCGGTCCGCTCGCGATTGTCCGCTCCGCCGCCCCCGCGCATCCTATGCACCCGCCCTGGCCCTGGCAAGCCGGCTGCGCCCGTGGCCCGATCAGCAGGGGCGCCGGGCGCGGTTGCTTGATGATCGCATGAATCGGAACCCGACCAGTGACCAGGCGAAGCGGCAACCCGTCGCCTGACATCGCAACCGGGGCCAAGCACAGGATTGACCTTTGTGCAGCGGGCAGACACGCTGTTGTGGCGGGCATCGCGACGAATCGCCGGCGGGCCTTGTCGCTCCTCAGGGCGTGCCCGTTCATCGGCTGACACAGCAACCGGACGTTACGGCAAGGGTCTATTGCGGGCAGCGGCCCGCCGGAGGAACGCACCCATGGAATCCATCCCCTTCATTGACCTTCAGGCCCAACGGCGCCGCCTGGGTTCGCGCATCGAGGAGGCCATCGCGCGGGTGCTGGAGCGGGGTGATTTCATCCTCGGGAAGGATGTACACGCCCTGGAGGAGGAGCTGGCCGCGCTGGCCGGGGCCAGGCATGCCATCACCTGCGGCAGCGGCACCGAGGCGCTGCAGCTCCCGCTGATGGCCTGGGGCATTGGCCCGGGGGATGCCGTGATCGTACCGGCATTCACCTTCGTGGCGACAGCCGAGGCGGTGGCGCTGGTCGGCGCCACGCCGGTGTTCGTGGACGTGGACGAGGTGAGCTTCAATCTGGACCCGGCCGCCCTGGAAGGGGCCGTGGCCCATGCCCGGTCGCTCGGTCTGCGGCCGCGGGCGATCATCCCGGTGGATCTGTACGGCCAGCCCGCCGACTACCCGGCGATCCGCGCCTGTGCGGACAGGCATGGGCTGCTGCTGCTGGCCGACGGGGCCCAGTCCTTCGGCGCCACCCTGCACGGCAAGCCCGTGGGCGCCCTGGCGGACGTGACCGCCACCAGCTTCTACCCGGCCAAGCCCCTGGGCTGCTACGGCGACGGCGGGGCCATGTTCACCGATGATGATGCCCTGGCCACGCTGCTGCGCTCCCTGCGTGTGCATGGGGCAGGCAAGGCGCCCTACGACAACGTGCGCATCGGCATCAATGGACGCATGGACACGATTCAGGCCGCCATCCTGCGGGAGAAGCTGACCATTTTCCCGGACGAACTGGTGGCACGGCAGCGCGTCGCTGACGCCTACAATGAGGGGCTGGCGGGTGCCGTGATTATCCCGCGCCTGAATGCGGGCGCCACCTCCGCCTGGGCGCAGTATACCATTCGCACCGACAAGCGCGATGCGCTGGCCGCGGGGCTCAAGGAAGCCGGCGTACCCACGGCGATTCACTATCCGCTGCCCCTGTCCCAGCAGGCGGGCTATCGGCACTACCCCAGCGCGCCGGGCGGCACAGCGGTCTCCGAGCAGCTGGCGCAGACGGTGCTCAGTCTGCCCATGCATCCCTACCTGGAAGCGCCGGTGCAGCAACGCATCGTGGACGCGGTGCGCAAGCATGCCTCGGCCTAGCCCCGGGCGATCCATGACCGGACTCAACTGCCACGCGGGCGAGTAGGCTCCCGACACGGACGGTGCCACTTCGCGCCATTTCTCCTGAACACCGACCCATGCCGCGAATCCTGAACATCCTGATCAGCCTGACCGGCCTGCTGGTGGCGGCACCGGTCATCCTGGTGCTGTGCGGCATGGTATGGCGGGATTTGGGCTGGCCGATCTTCTTTCGCCAGCGCCGCCCGGGCCTGCACGGGGTGCCCTTTGACCTGTTCAAGTTCCGCTGCATGCGCGAGGCCTACGACGACCAGGGCCAGCCCCTGCCCGACGAGGCGCGGCTGACCCGCTTCGGCCGCTTCCTGCGCAGCACCAGCCTGGACGAGCTGCCGGAGCTGTGGAACGTGCTCAAGGGGGACATGAATCTGGTCGGGCCGCGCCCCCTGTTGATGGCCTACCTGCCGTTGTATACTCCGGAGCAGGCGCGGCGGCATGACGTGCGTCCCGGGCTGACTGGCTGGGCCCAGATCAACGGGCGCAACGCCATCAGCTGGGAGGAAAAATTCCGCCTGGATGTCTGGTACGTGGAGCACCGCTCCCTGTGGCTGGACCTGAAGATCCTGGCGCTCACGGTGACCAAGGTGCTGCGGGCCGAAGGCATCAGCCAGGAGGGGCAGGCCACCATGGAGCGCTTCATGGGCAGCACACCGGAAAAGCGCGAGCTGGCGCAACGGCAACTGGACGGCACGGCATAGGCACGCGGACGCGACGGAAAGGCAGGCATGGCGGCGGAACGGGAACTGATCATCGTGGGGGCCAGCGGGCTGGCCAAGGACCTTTTTCATGTGCTGGAGCAGCCCACGCAACCCTGGCGCCTGAAGGGCCTGCTGGACGATGCGGAAGCGCTGCAGGGCACCAGCATCCTGGGTGCGCCGGTGCTGGGGCCTGTGGCCGACTGGGTGAAGCATGGGGACTGCGCCTTTGTGGTAGCCCTGGGCAGTCCGCGTGTGCGGCGCAAGGTGGTACAGGACATGCGCAGCGCCGGCGAGCCCGAATTTGCCACCCTGGCCCATGCTTCCGCGCAGTTCTCGCGACATACGGAAATCGGCGAGGGCGGGCTGTTCCTGCCGGTCTCCACCTGTTCGGCCGATGCCGTGCTGGGCAGCTTCACCATTGCCAATTACCATGCCTGCATCGGGCACGATGCGCGCATCGGGGATTACTGCACCATCGCCCCCTATGCGGGCGTGATGGGCAATATCGTCGTGGAGGACGGCGCCGAGGTGGGCGCCATGTCCATCGTGCGGCAGGGCATCACCATCGGCCGGGGCGCGGTGGTAGGCATGGGCGCGGTGGTGACCAAGGACGTGCCGCCCAACACCATCGTCGTGGGCAGCCCGGCCAAGCCCTTGCGCGAGATCGAACCCTTTTAGCCCGACCGGGGCCTCACCCAGGATCACGGCCCATCTTCTGGAGCCACACATGACCGCAACCCAGGCCCGTCACCCTGCCGCCGGCAGGCTGGCCATCGACGGCGGCACGCCCGTACGCAGCACACCCCTGGCGCCCTGGCCCAGCTTTGCCGAGGACGAGGTCGAGGCCGCCGCCGCCGTGCTCCGCTCCGGGCGGGTCAATTACTGGACCGGCCCTGACTGCGCCGCCTTCGAGGAGGCCTTTGCCGCCCATTGCGGCGTACAGCACGCCATCAGCCTGGCCAATGGCTCCCTGGCCCTGGAACTGGCCCTGATCGCGGCGGGCATCGGGCCCGGTGACGACGTGGTCACCTCCCCCCGCACCTTCATCGCCTCGGCCAGCAGCGCGGCCCTGCGCGGCGCCCAGCCAGTGTTCGCGGACGTGGACGCGGACAGCCAGAACATCACGGCGGAGACCATCCGCCGCGCGCTCACGCCGCGCACGAAGGCCATCGTGGTGGTGCACCTGGCCGGCTGGCCGTGCGACATGGACCCCATCATGGCCCTTGCCGCCGAGCACGGGCTGACGGTGATCGAGGACTGTGCCCAGGCCCATGGCGCCACCTACAAGGGGCGGCCGGTGGGGTCCCTGGGCCACTACGGGGCCTACTCGTTCTGTCAGGACAAGATCATCACCACCGGCGGCGAAGGGGGCATGCTGGTCACCAACGATGCGGCCGGCTGGGCCCGCGCCTGGGCCTTCAAGGATCACGGCAAGAGTCACGCGGCCGTGTATGGGCGGGAGCATCCGCCGGGGTTCCGCTGGCTGCACGAATCCTTCGGCAGCAACTGGCGCATGACCGGGATGCAGGCGGCCATCGGCCTGCGGCAGCTCGGCAAGCTGCCTGACTGGAGCGCCCGGCGGCGCGCCAATGCCGCGCAGCTCAACGCGCGCCTGGGGGCCCTGCCGGCCCTGCGCACCACCGTGCCTCCGTCGGACATCCGGCATGCCTATTACAAGTACTACGCCTTCCTGCGCCCGGAGCGGCTCCACCCCGCGTGGTCGGCCCAGCGTGTGCGGGACGCCATCAGCGCGGAAGGCATTCCCTGCATGGCGGGCTCCTGCTCGGAGGTCTATCTGGAGCGGGCCTTTGACCGGTCTCCCGCCCGGCCTACCGAGCCACTGCCCGTGGCGCGGGCGTTGGGGGAGACCAGCCTGATGTTCATGGTGCATCCGACCCTCACCGACGCGGACATGGACGATGCCTGCACGGCCGTGGAGAAGGTGCTGGCCGTCGCCACGCGGGGCTGAGTCCCCTTTGCATCACCGGCAAAAGGCCGGCCGTTGTTCCGAGATGGGCACTGCGCCACCTTCCCCAGGGGCGCGGCAGGTAGCGTGACCCGGCCCCTTCGATCCGCGCCGATGGACCCTCCCGGGCCGACAGATTGGCCGTCTCCGAATTGGGCTTGCCATGCTCCTGCGCGGTCTGCCGGCGGCCTCCGCCGGGCCCCGCGCCGGCAGGTCGTGAAGTGGCGCAAAACGCCGCCCAGCCCCAGCGTCGCACTATCTGCCGGGGGACGTATCCCGAAAAATTCCTGATATACTGGGAGCCATGAGTTGCTGTTTTACATGGCTGGTCCCGATCTGGCTTAAGGACGATGGTTGGTTTTTCGCGGGGCAGATTTGGCCTTTGCCGGACACAGCGCAGCATACCGCTGGGTCAAGCTCCGCATCCGCCAATCACTGACGCTTGAGCCTGTCATGTCATGACCCGGTTCACCCGGAGGTATCGCCCATGCTTGACAATCCCCTTGACCTGCGGCGCCTTCCGCGCGCGGCAAGCCCGCACCACCCATCACGAACTTGCCCAGCGGGATCCTCTGGCGCCACGCTGCCTGCGCAAAGCCCTCCGCGGCGCGGCCCCATGGAGGCGGCCGGGGAGACATGCCGTGTGCCGCCGGCCCGCATAACGCCTGCCGCACGCGCTACCCGTCAATCCCGCTAGACGCTGCAACACGGGCACCACCAACACCGCTGAAACTTTCGGCCCGTCACGCGCCAGGCGAACCCCCCTGTGCTCGACGGCATCCCCTCTGAAAGGACACACCGTGGCCTGGTTATTCGACTACGACGTACTGTTCCCCTCCGTTATCGTCGCCACGATTCTCAGCTATGGCCTGGCCGTGCTGGCGCTGTTCTACCGGTTCAGCACACGGCGCAACAACCAACGGTCGAAGCTCTTTTGCGCATTGGAGGCCGGGCTGAAGCACGGCGCCGTGAGTTCCATTGAAGATGTTGTGGATCTGTACAAGGGCGTGTTCGTCAATGAGAGTGAAGTGGTGCATTCCCATCTTGGGCTGAGCACACAGCTCCGGCAGTTTCTCGTCGAGCTGCTTGCCGGCACCCTGGGCACGCAGCTGAATCCGGAGGCTGTGGTGGACTGGAAGGCGCGGGTATCCGAATTCATCCGCATCAGTGAGGAGCGCTCACCCTTCGAGGGGCTGCCACCTTATGAGCGCAATATCCTGCGTGACCTCAATAATTACATCGACCTGGGAGACCGTTCAGCGATCAAGCGGAAACTGCTCGAACTTGGCGGTATCCTGCACACTCGCATTGATAATCTCGGCCGGATTCGCAATATCAACAAATGGTCCATTCCCATTTCCATGATCGGCTTGGTGCTGACCATGGTATTCGGGGTCATTGCCATTCTTAAGTGACCTCGCCGCTCAGGTGACCCCGCAGGCGGTGTGGACAGCCAGCCATGGCGACCAGCGCGCCGGGAACTGGCTCAGCCTTGTATCAGAAGCAAGGTCTGGGGGCTCACCGCGGGGAAGCAGACGCACGCGAATCGCACACGCCAACAACCCAATGGGGAACGCCATGATCAAGTTCAACATGCTGCTGCGCCGGCGCAGCGACCTGTCCCGCGACGCATTCTTCGACTACTGGCTCAACACGCACGGGCCACTGGTGCTGTCCCTGGCCGATGCCCTGCGCATCCGCAAGTACAACCAGGTGCATGCGCTGAACCATCCCCTGAACGAGGTGGTGCGCAAGACGCGGGGCATGATCGAACCCTTCGACGGTATCGCGGAGACCTGGTTCGACAGCGTGGACGACCTGGAGGGCAGCTTCGCCACGCCGGAGGGGCGGGAAGCAGGGGTGCGGCTGCGGGAGGACGAGGCGCAATTCCTCGATCTGCCCCGCTGCGCGGGCTGGATCGCCGAGGAGCATCGCATGCTGCCCAAGGACTGACGGGCAGCGGCGGGCTCAGGCATCCAGTTCCAACATCACCGGACAGTGATCGGAGCCCATGATCTCCGGGAGAATGTGGGATTCCGCCACCCGCTGGCGCAGGCCGGCTGACACGCAGAAGTAGTCCAGACGCCACCCGATATTCTTCGCGCGGGCCTGCCCCATCATGCTCCACCAGGTGTAGTGCCCGCCTTCGCTGGTAAAATCCCGGAATGTGTCGACAAATCCCGCCTCCACGAGGCGGTCAAAGCCGGCCCGCTCCTCCGGCGTGAAGCCCGCATTGTTCTGGTTGCTGCGCGGGTTGGCCAGATCGATCTCCTGGTGCGCGACGTTCAGGTCTCCGCAGAAGACCACCGGCTTGGAGCGCTCCAGTTGCTTGAGGTGGGCCAGGAAATCCACATCCCATTCCCGGGTGCGGTAGTCCAGCCGCGAGAGGTCGCGCTTGGCGTTGGGCGTGTAGACATTGACCAGATGAAACCGGTCGAACTCCAGGGTGATCACCCGCCCCTCATCGTCATGCTTGGGAATGCCCAGTCCGTAGCTCACCGCCAGGGGCGCCTGGCGCACGAACACCGCCGTGCCGGAATAGCCCTTTTTCTCCGCCGGGTTCCACACCTGCTGGTAGCCGGGCAGCCCCAGCTCCACCTGCTCGGGCCGCGCCTTGACCTCCTGCAGGCACAGCACATCGGCGGCGGCATCGCCGGCGAAGTCCAGAAAGCCCTTCTTGATGGCGGCGCGAATGCCGTTGACGTTCCAGGAAATCAGCTTCACGAATCCGACCTCATCAATGAGATATGCCTGCTGCTCCATGCATCCGGGCAATGGAGGAGCCCCATTGCCTTGTCCCCGGCGCGCTCAACCCTTGAGAATCGCCGGCGTGACGCTGCGATGAAAGGGATTGAACGGCTTGGAGCGGTCGTGGGGCGCGTTGGGCATCATCACGCTGATCAGGGGAGCGCCCCCGTCCACGGGAATGCTGACGCCGGTGATGTAGGCCGCCCCGTCACTGAGCAGGAAGGTCACCGCGGAGGAGACCTCCGCCTCGGTGCCATCGCGCTTGAGCAAAGTCCACTCGCGCAGCTTGGCGATGGTGTGGCGAAACTCGTCATCGCCGTAGGTGTCATAGCCGCTGGAGGCGATGAAGCCCGGCCCCACCGCATTGACCCGCACCCCGTGGGATGCCCACTCGATGGCGGCGGTCTTGGTGAAGTTGTCCATCGCCGCGCGGGCCGCGCCGGAATGGGACATCATGGGCATACCGCGCTGGAAGTCCGCCGTGATGTTCACGATGGACCCGCCGTGCTGCTTCATGGACTGCTTGAAGACCTCGCGGGACATGAGAAAGCCGCCCACCAGATTGGTGCGCACCACCGTCTCGAAGCCCTTCTGATTCATCTGCTCGATGGGGAGGCTGAACTGGCCCCCGGCATTGTTCACCAGCCCGTGAATCTGTCCGCGCACATCGACGACTCGGGCGACCGTGTCCGTGACGGCTTGCTCGTCGCGAATGTCCACCGTCTCCCAGCCGGCCCTGCCGCCGTCCTCCTGAATCTCGGCGGCAACGGTCTGCAACGGCTCGGCACGGCGGCCCATGAGCACGATATACGCTCCCAGGGCCGCCAGCTCATGGGCAATGCAGCGGCCGATCCCGGTTCCCCCACCGGTAACGATGATACTCTGGCCGGCAAACAGATCCGGCCGAAAAATGGATTGGTACGGCATGTACGGCTCCGGTGGATGAAGGCGCCGCCGGCGGGACCACCCTGGTCCGGGCCGGCGCGGCGCCACGACTCAAGTGCCGGAACTGTTGTAGACCAGGGTCGCCCCAAATCTCAATTGTTCCGCCACCGCCGCCGCATCACCCTTGCTGCATCACCGTCGCCACAACTCCGCTGCCACAACACCATTGCCTAAGTACCGTCGCCACGCCGCACCCGTCACGGTGCGTGCGGCCAACCGTCGTGCGCCTACCGATTCGGCTGCGGCGTCACGCGCAGATAGGGCTTGAGGGTCTTGTAGCCCTTGGGGAAGCGCTGTTTGATCTCCGCCTCGTCCTGCAGCGCCGGAACGATGATCACGTCGTCGCCATCCTTCCAGTTCACCGGCGTGGCCACCTTGTGGTTGTCCGTGAGCTGCAGGGAGTCGATGGTGCGCAGGATTTCCTCGAAGTTGCGGCCCGTGCTGGCCGGATAGGTCAGGCTCAGGCGCACCTTCTTGTTGGCATCGATCACGAATACCGAGCGCACGGTCAGCGTGTCGTTGGCATTGGGGTGAATCATGTCATAGAGCTGTGCCACCTTGCGGTCGGCATCGGCCAGCAGGGGGAAATTCAGGGCGTGGCCCTGGGTCTCCTCGATGTCGCCGGCCCAGGCCTTGTGGTCGGACACCGGATCGACGCTCAGCCCGATCACCTTGACGCCGCGCTTTTCGAATTCCCCCTTCAGCCGGGCCACCTCGCCCAACTCCGTGGTGCAGACGGGGGTGAAGTCCTTGGGATGCGAAAACAATACGGCCCACTTGTCGCCCATCCACTCGTGAAACTTGATGCGGCCTTCGGTGCTGTCCTGTTCAAAATCCGGGGCGACATCGCCCAAGCGAATACTCATGACTCGTCCTCCTGTGGTGGTTTGCGGATGCAATGGGGCACCGGCGATGGCCGCTCCCCGGTCTCATCGGTACAGGCTAGCCGAGCCGTCCCGATTGGTCAAATTCATATTTTATTTCATAGCTTTAGCGTCACAATATCGCACCATACCATGCCTCTGTGCCAGTGCGTCTGCGGCGGCCCCCGGCTGGGGCGACCGGCAGCGCAGCGCCCCACATGACAGGGCACAGCGACGCCCAGCGCGGGGCCCGGCAGGCCATCGCGGCCCGCCGCGCTTCACATTTCGCGCGCCGGTGCTACGCTAAGTTGGTGGCCGTCACGTCTGCATCGCGGCCGCAGCGCCTGGCCCGATTGGCCGCAGCGTAGCGGTCGGAGTCACCATGGCAAGGTTTCTGTATGGCAGACAGGAAACCCGCAAGCTTCAGCGCCGCAGGCTACCGGTAATGTTGCGTGGCCGCTAGCGGCCACCCCTAACGTTCGCTTCCATGTACGGATTGATCATCGCAGGTGGCTCGGGCACACGCCTGTGGCCGCTGAGCCGCAGCCAGCACCCAAAACAGCTGCTTCCGCTGTTGGGCGGAAAGACGTCGCTGCTGCAGGACGCCTTTGGCCGCCTGACCCGTTCCATCGAGCCCGGCAACATCCTCACGGTGACCAGCCACAGATACGCCGCACAAGTGCTTACCCAGTTGCGCGAAGCCGCACCCGAGTTGCCGGAAGCGAATATCCTCTGTGAACCGAACGGCCGCGACAGCGCCCCGGCCGTACTGTGGGGCGCCCTGCGCATCGCGCACCTCGACCCGGACGCCACAATGGCCGTCGTCTGGTCGGACCAGGTCATTCGGGAAGAGCAGGCCTTTGACCGGGCCATCCAGCAGGGTGAGGCCCTGGTGCGCCAGGGAGGCATGCTGGTCATCGGCGTCACGCCGACACGTCCGGAAACCGGCCTGGGGTACATCAAAGCGGGACACGCACAGGCCGACGGCGTGTTCGACGTGGAGCGCTTTGTGGAAAAGCCGGATCTGCCCACCGCCGAGCGCTTTCTGGCCGAAGGCGGCTATACGTGGAACGCCGGGATTTTCGTGTTTCACGTGCGGACGCTGCTGGAGGAATTCGAGCGGCTGGCGCCGGACATGATCCGCACGTTCCGGCTGCGCGGCAACGAGGTCGCCGGTAACGACTGGACGGACGAGGAACTGATGGCACACATCTACACCTACGTCCGCAAGGGTTCCATCGATCATCTGGTCCTGGAAAAGACGGATCGTCTGTGGGTGCTGCCCTGTTCCCTGGGATGGAGCGACCTGGGCGCATGGAACGTGCTGTACCAGGAGTCCCCCAAGAACGCCGACGGCAACGTGCTGGAAGGCAATGTGGTGACGCTGGACTCCCGCAACAACCTGATCCGGGGCACTCAGCGGCTGGTGACCACGATTGGCGTGGAGGACCTGATCGTCGTGGACACGGAGGATGCCCTGCTCATCTGCCGCCGCGACCGGGACCAGGACGTCAAGCTGCTGGTGGACCTGCTGCGCCAGCGCGCCAAACACGAGATCGACCAGGCACCGCTGACCATTCGCCCCTGGGGCAGCTTCCGGGTGCTGGCCGAGGCGGAGGGCCACAAGCTCAAACTGATCGAGGTGAAACCCGGGCACAAGCTCTCGCTGCAGTTGCACCATCACCGCTCCGAATACTGGGTGGTCACCGAAGGGGAAGTCATCGTGACCCTGGACGAGGAACGCCAGCAGTTGGGGCGGGGGGACTACATTCACATTCCCAAGGGCGCCAAACACCGTATCGAAAATGCCAACGCCCACATGGCGAAGCTGGTGGAACTGCAGTTGGGCGACTACCTGGGCGAGGACGATATCGTCCGCTTCGACGATGTCTACGGCCGCGCCTGAGCTGTGTCCGCATGCCCCAGGCAATCTCGGCCCGCGGCTCCGCGATGCGGCGTTCGGCCGCTCCGCTCCGGCAGGCGCAGGACAGACTCGGTGACGCGGATCGTTGACCCTGGCTTCCCGCCAAGGCCGTGTGCCTGAGCAACGCTAAGCAGCGACCGGTCTCGACAGGTACGGCCGGCACCGATTCCTGTTTTCAGACGCTGTCTGGCCGAGCCGCCGGCCCGTCGCATCGCGCGCCCCACTCCGCCCCATGCCCTGGACAGCCCCTACCGGGGCGGCCCATCCCACATCGTCTCGCTGAAAGCTGCGACATCCGCGGACTTGCCGCGCGCCGGCGGGTCGTGGACAATGCAGCCATTGGCCGCGGTTCCCTGTGCGGCGAAACGCTCACGCCGGTCTCCGTCCCCGCCCCGCGGGTGCCGTCCGCATCGCCCTCCTGAAGGAAGCCATGGCCGCCATCCGTCAACGCATTGAAGCCCGCCTGGCCGCGCTGGCCCGCGCCCTGGCCCACCATCCGTGGATCGCCATGCTGGTGGTGCTGGTGGGGGTGGGGGTGCTGGTGGTGCAGGTGCCCCAGCTCACCTTCGACCCCTCCACGGAAGGGTTCTTCCATCCGGAGGATCCGGCGATTCAGGACTACGAGGCGTTCCGCGAACGCTACGGCCGGGACGAGATGCTGCTGGTCGCCATAGCCTCGGACAACATCTTCTCCCACGAATTCCTCACGCGGCTGCGCGAATTCCATGAGGCCGTGGAGGCGCAGGTGCCCTACCTGGACGATGTGAGTTCCCTGATCAACGCCCGCAACACGCGCGGGGAGGGCAATCAGCTCATTGTGGAAGACCTGCTGGAGGAGCTGCCTGATTCTCCCGAGGCCATGGCCGCGTTGCGGGAGCGGGTGATGGGCAATCCGATCTACCGGGACCAGCTCATCTCGCGGGACGGCACGCTGACCACCGTGGTCATCCGCACCCAGGCCTTCGCGGATACCGGTGAGGGGGACGGCGGCGGCTTCGGCGAGATCGACATCGATGCGGACGCGCCGGCCACGCGGCGCGAATTTCTCACGGACGCGCAGAATTCCGCGGTGGTCACCGCGACGGAAGCCCTGGCCAAGCGTTTCGATGCGCCGGGCTTTCGCACCCATCTGGCCGGTTCACCGGCCGTGACGGAATTTCTCAAGCGGCACATGCAGGGAGACATGTCCGTCTTCATGCGCCTGGCGCTGGCCATTATCGCCGTGTTCCTGTTTGCCCTGTTCCGGCGGCCCACGGGGGTGATTTTTCCCCTGCTCAGTGTGCTGCTGAGCGCGGCGGCAACCATTGGCCTGATGGCCTGGACGGATACGGCGTTCAAGCTGCCCACGACCATCCTGCCGTCCTTCCTGCTGGCCGTGGGGATCGGGGCGGGGGTGCACCTGCTGGCCATCTTCTACCGGCGCTTCGACGAGGGCGAATCCAAGGAGGCCGCGCTGATCTTCGCCATCGAGCATTCCGGGTTGCCCATCATCATGACCAGCCTGACCACCGCCGCCGGACTGCTTTCCTTCTCCACCGCGGCCATTGCGCCGGTGGCGGACCTGGGCATTTTCGCGGCCCTGGGCGTGCTGGTCTCGCTCGTGCTGACGCTGGTGCTGCTGCCGGCCCTGCTGATGGTCACGCCCATCCGCCGGCGCAAGCACCTGGAAGACGGCAAGCCCACGCCGTGGAGCGACAGACTGCTGCTGGGCATTTCGGACACGGCCACGGGACATCCCTGGATCGTGACAGGCATCGCGGCCGTGCTGCTGGTGGCGGCGCTGGCTGGGCTGACCCGCCTGCGCTTCTCGCACAACCCCATGGCCTGGCTGCCCCAGAGCAGTGCCCTGCGGCAGGATTCTGACCTGATCGACCGCAAGCTCAACGGCTCCATCACCGTCGATCTGATTGCCGACACGGGCGTGGAGAACGGGCTGTACGAACCGGCGGTGATGCGGGGCCTGGAAGCCCTGGGCGACGCGGCACTGGAAATCCGGAATGAGAGCGGCGCAACGCCCATCGGCAAGACCCTGTCCCTGGCCGATCTGCTGAAGGAGATCAATCGAGCCCTCAACGAGGATCGCCCGGAAGCCTACCGCATTCCGGATTCCCGCGAGCTGATCGCCCAGGAACTGCTGCTCTTCGAGAACAGCGGCTCCGACGACCTGGAAGACCTGGTGGACAGCCTCTTCAGCCAGACGCGCGTAACGGCCAAGCTGCCCTGGGACGACGCCGCGGCCCTGGTCAGCGTGGTGGACCAGTTCGGGGCCAAGGCCCGCGAACTGCTCCCGCCATCCACGCAGATCACCGTGACAGGCGTGACCACGCTGCTGGTGCGCGCCATTTCAGCCGTGATCGACAGCATGCAGATCAGCTACCTCATCGCCGCGGGGGTGATTACGCTGCTGATGATCCTGCTGCTGGGCAGCGTGCCCCTGGGCCTGCTGAGCATGATCCCCAACCTGCTGCCCATCGTGCTCACCCTGGGCCTGATGGGCTGGGCCGGGATTCCCCTCGATGCCTTTACGCTGCTCATCGGCAGCATCGCCCTGGGTCTGGCCGTGGACGACACGATCCACTTCTTCCACAATTTCGGCCGCTACCGCCGGGCCCACGGCTCGCCGCAGGAGGCATCGCGCCGCACCCTGCTGACCACCGGCCGGGCCATGCTGTTCACCACGCTGGTGCTGGTGGCGGGCTTCTGGGTCTTCATGTTCGCCTCCATGAACAACCTGTTCAATTTCGGCCTGCTCACGGGCGTCACGCTCATCGTGGCCCTGCTGGCCGATGTGTTACTGGCGCCCGCCTTGCTGACGCTGACCCAGCGCAAGGACGCCGCCTAGCCGACCCGGCCGCGGCGTAAGCCGTTCCCCACCAAGTCCCCCAACGACAGCAGGATTTGTCCGCCTGCCGCGCAACCTCTTGCGACGACGCGCGTTTCATAGACAGGTGCGGCGTGCCGTTTCGCCGTGAATCTGCCGTGCTGTGCCGGCTGCCTGGAGCGCTCCGCGGGCCTTCACGCGGCCTGTGGGCCCATGGCATCAGCGTTTCCTCATCCTGGGGTGTGTCATGAAACTCAGTCTGCGATACCGGATCCTGCTCACCATTTTCGTTTCCTGCCTGGTCGTGGGCATTTCGGCGATCCTGGTCACGCGCTACCTCATCAACCAGAACGGCCAGTCGGCGCTGATCGAGAAGTCGCGGGCGGTGCTCTCGCGGCTTGAAGTGGGGCGCGACTACGTGGCGGAAATGGACCAACTCGACCGGCTGATCGCGGACACGGTGCGTCAGTTTCCCGATGGCAAGCTGACCCAGGCGCAGCATCGCAAGATTCTCAAGAGCGTGCCGGTCTTCGCCGCGTTTCAGCTCGGCAGCCGGGGGGCAGAGGAGGAACAGTACGAATTCCGGGTGTTCGGGGAGAACCCGCGCAACAAGGACAATGCACCCACGGAACGGGAGATGGCCCTGCTGCAGCGCTTTCGCCGGGATCCGAGTGACGTGGTGGAGATCTCCGAGGCCAACAACACGATCTCCGTCATCCGTCCCGTGTTCCTCTCCGAGGCACAAGGGTGCCTGAACTGCCATGGCGACCCGGCCACCAGCCCCTGGGGCGACGGCAAGGACGTGCTGGGCTACAACATGGAGAACATGAAGGATGGCGACCTGCGCGGCGCCTTTGCGGTCATCTCCAGCCTGGATCCCGTGGTGGCCTCCACCAACGCCGCCACGCGGAACATCGTGCTCGGCACGGGCGGCTTCACCCTGTTGGCGATCCTGCTGGGCTTCCTGATCATGCGCGGGCCGCTGCGGCGCATCACGTCCGTCATCACCGGCGTGACCAATGCCTCCGGCCAGTTGGCCAATGCCTCGACGCAGATCTCGGACGCCAGTCAGAGTATGGCCACCGGCGCCTCGGACCAGGCGGCCAGCCTGGAGGAGACCTCGTCCACCCTGGAGGAAATGGCCGCCATGACACGGCAGAACGCGGAAAGCACCAAGCAGGCCGAATCCCTGGCCCAGGAAGCGGGCAACTTTTCCGACCAGGGCCGGGAGTCCATGACCCGCATGGCCAGCGCCATCGATGAAATCAAGGAATCCTCGGATCAAACCGCGAAGATCATCAAGACCATCGACGAAATCGCCTTTCAGACCAATCTTCTGGCGCTCAATGCAGCCGTGGAGGCCGCCCGCGCCGGCGAGGCGGGCAAGGGCTTTGCCGTGGTGGCCGAGGAAGTGCGCAATCTGGCCCAGCGCAGCGCGGATGCGGCACGGGACACCAACAATCTCATCGAGGAGTCGCAGGAAAAGGCCATGCTCGGCGTGAAGGTCTCCAACGAGGTGGCCGCCGTGCTGGGCAAGATCAACGATGCGGTGAAGCGTGCCGGCGACCTGATCCGCGAAGTGGCCGCGGCCAGCACGGAGCAGGCCGAGGGCGTGGAGCAGATCAACATCGCCGTGGCCCAGATGGATCAGATCACCCAGAACAATGCGGCCAATTCGGAAGAGGCCGCCGCCGCCAGCGAGCAGCTCTCGGCCCAGGCCGCCGAGCTGGAATCCATGGTGCAGGAATTGGCGGCTGCTGCCGGCGTGGGCAGCGGCAATGGCCGCACCGGTCTGCTGGGCCGTGTGCGCGGCGGCCGGCAGCCGCTGGTCTATGCCCCGCCTGCCCCAACGGCAGCCCCGGTCAACGGGTCACGCCGCAACAAGAGTCTGGGCGAGCTGATTCAGCGGGAACAGAACCAGATGCTCGGCATGCATGGCAAGGACGACCAATACTCATCCGACGAGTTCCGCGACATGTAGCCGGCACCGGTCCGGCCGCTCAATCCTCGGTGACTAGGCGCTCGTACAGCGCCCTGGTCGCTGCGTCGAAGCACACGAAGACCACCGTGCGCGGAAACGCATGCCGCGCCTGATGCTCGCGCACGGTGCGGATGGCAATGCGCGTGGCGCGCTCCAGGGGAAAGCGGTAGGCCCCGGTGCTGATGGAGGGAAAGGCCACGCGCGCCATGCGCTGCTCGGCAGCAATGATCAGGGAATTGCGGTAGGCGGCGGCCAACAGTTCATCCTCCTGCTGCCCACCACCGTGCCAGACGGGCCCCACGGTGTGAATCACCCACTGGGCCGGCAGCTGGTAGCCCTGGGTCAGCCGGGCCTCACCGGTGGGGCAGCCACCGAGCGTACGGCACGCCTCCAGCAGTTCCGGCCCGGCGGCCCGGTGGATCGCCCCGTCCACACCGCCACCGCCCAGCAGCGAGGAATTGGCCGCATTGACGATCGCGTCCACCCGCTGACGGGTGATGTCTCCCTGCTCGATGCGGATGCGCTCCATGGCAGGCTCTCCTGATGCATTCCGCTCACGGCGGCAGCGGACCCGTTTCCCGTTTGGCCCGGCTCAGGGCTGCGGCAGAAACTCGGACAGGGCCGCCTTGATCTCCGGCGCAATGCGCATGGGCCGGCCCCGTTCGTCCAGGAACACCGCCTCGGCCCGCGCATCGAGCATCACGGTTTCGTCGGGCATGCGCAGCACCTGCTGGGCGAACACGGCCCGCACCCCGGTCAACTCGGCGATGTGCGTGCGCACCTGAAAGGCATCGCCGGAGACGAGGGGCCGGCGGAACTTGAGCAGCAACTCGGACAGGGCCAGGGCACGCCCGCCGCGGGCCACCGCCGCCGTATCCACCCCCACCTGGGCCAGCAGCTCGGCCCGGGCCAGCTCCAGATAGTTCTGGTAGACGGCATTGTTCACCACGCCGTACTGATCGAGCTCATAGGTGCGGACCGTCAGGTCCAATCGACATTCGCGGCTCACGTCGGCCCTCACGCGGCGGACTTGGATTTCCCGCCCAAGTCCCATATAGAGGTGGGCACGGCTTCGGTGCCCCGTCGGCGAGCAGTCTGTCACGACCCGCCGCCCCGGTAAAGGCGCCCCTCCCTAAGCAAGGTGCACGATGGACAAGCAGAAGCAGAAGGAATTCGTCAAACGGATCTTTGGCGAGGTCTCCGCGACGATGACCATGGGCCTGGCCTATCTGGGCGTGAAGACCGGCCTGTTTGCCGCCATGCACGAGCAGGGGCCCATGACCCAGGCACAGGTGGTGGCGGCCAGCGGCCTGCAGGAGCGCTACGTGCAGGAATGGCTGGGCGGCATGACGGCCGCGGGCTTTCTGGAATACGACCCGGCGGCCCGGACCTACGAGCTGCCGCCGGAATACGGCACGTACCTGATCCCCGACCGTCCCACATTTCTGGGCGGCCTGTTCCAGATGATCCCCGGCGCCCTCTCCGTGGCGCCGCGGGTGGCCGAATGCTTCCGCACCGGGGGCGGCGTGCACTTCGACGAGTATGGCGAGGAGGTATGGGAGGCCATCGAGCTGCAGACCGCTGGGCTGTATGAGAGCATGCTCGTGCCCCAGTGGCTGACCCAGGTGCCCGCCATCGATCAGGCACTGACCCGGGGCGGCACGGCGCTGGATGTGGGCTGCGGCGCGGGCCGGGCCCTGACGGCCATGGCCAAGGGCTATCCCCAGGCACAGTTCAAGGGCCTGGATGTCCATGCCGCCTCGGTGGCCAAGGCCCAGACCCGCGCCCAGGCGGAAGGGGTGGCGGAGCGCACGTCCTTTTTCACCGGCCCGCTGGCCGAGCTGCCCAAGGACGAGCGCTTCGACGTGGTGACGGCCTTCGACGTAATTCACGACCTCACCGAACCCCAGGAGACGTTGGCCCTGATGCGCGAGCATCTGGCCGACAACGGCACGGTGCTGCTCATGGAGCCCCGCGTGGCGGATCGCCTGGAGGACAACCGCAATCCGCTGGCCGTGATGTACTACGGCTTCAGCACCTTTCACTGAATGACCCAGTCGCTGGCCCGGGGCGGGCCAGGCTTGGGTGCGGTGTTCGGGCCGGGGAACATGGAGCAGCTGGCCAAGGCGGCGGGCTTCGCCCATTTCGAGATCGTGGACATCCCCAACCCCACCAATCTCTTCTTCGTCCTGCGGCCCTAGGCGGCGGGCGTGTATTCCACGGCGAGCGACGCCGTGCCGTCGCCGGCGCAGGTCAGCGTGGCTGCCGCACCAAGGGGCAGGGTGCGGTTGGGCGCCTCGTGGCCCATGGGCAGCCCGGTCACCACGGGCACCGGTATGTCACCGAACAGGTCGGCCAGCGTGGCCTGGAGCAGCTCCGGCCTGCCCGCATCGCAGCGCGTGAACTGTCCGAGCGCGATCCCCGCCAGTCCGTCCAGCAGCCTCGCCGTGCGCAGATGGGTCACCATGCGGTCGATGCGGTAGGGCGCCTCGTCCACATCCTCCAGCACCAGCAGGGCGCCGCGCAGGCCCGGCTGCCACCGTGTGCCGATGCTCGTGGCCATCAGGGTCAGCGAGCCCCCCAGCAGCGTGCCCGTGATGCTGCCCGCGCGGGTGGCCGCCTCGTTCAACGCGGTCAGACCGGTACAGGGCGGGAATGTCCCCTCGAACAGCGCCGCGTACATGGCCGCCAGATCCGCCTCGCGCGAGGCAGCATCCAGTCCGCCCGATGGCACCAGGCACGGCCCATGGAACGTGGTGATCCCGGCGAAGCGGTGCAGGTAGAGATGCAGCGCCGTGATGTCGCTGAAGCCCACCACGGGCTTGGGCGCGGCGTTGGCGATGGGCCCGGCCTCCAGGTGGGGCAGCATGCGCATGGTGCCGTAGCCGCCCCGCGCAGCAAACAGGCCCTTCACCGTGGGGTCGCTGTACAGCCGCTGAAACTCCTCCGCGCGCGCCACGTCCGTCCCGGCCAGGTACAGGTGAAACCGCTCGGCGCCCTCCACGGGCAGCACGTCCAGCTGCCAGTCGCGCAGAATGCCCAGGGCATCGGCCAGCAGCGCCTCGCGCTCCCGGCCCAGGTGCGCCGCCGGGCAAACCAGGGCCACCCGGTCGCCCGCATGCAGGCGCGGCACGGGGCGCAATGCCTCACCCAGCATTGCCGCGCTGTTGGACGTGGCCGCTGCCATCAGGCCTCCAGGGCCTGCGTGAGGTCCGCGATGATGTCGTCCACGTTCTCGATGCCCACCGAGAGGCGGATCATGCCCTCCCCGATGCCCAGCCGCTCCCGTGCGCCGCGTTCCATCTTGCGGTGGGTGGCATAGCGCGGCTCGGCCACTAGGGACTCGATACCCCCCAGACTGGCGCCCAGGGCGATCATCTCCAGGGCATCCACGAAGCGGTCCGCCTTGTCACCGCCGTCCTTGAGATCGAAGCTCATCATGCCGCCGAAGCGCCGCATCTGGCCCAGCACCAGCTCCCGCTCGGCGCCCTCGGTGAAGCCGGGATAGTACACCCGTGCCACGGCCGGATGCTCCCGCAGAAACGCCGCCACGGCCTCGCCATTGTCGCAATGGCGCTCCATGCGGGGCGAGAGGGTGGCCAGGGAGCGGCTGAACAGCCACGCGCTCTCCGGATCGGCGATCAGACCCAGGGACGTGCGCACACCGTGTACGTGCAGCATGCGCTCCCGGTTGCCCGTTGCAGCCCCGAGAATCATGTCGCTGTGCCCGCACAGGTACTTGGTGGCGCTGTACACGGCGATATCCACGCCATGCTGCAGGGGGCGCTGCAGGTATGGGGTGGCCATCGTGTTGTCGAAGATCAGCGCCAGCCCGTGGCGCCGCCCCACCTCCGCCATGCGCTCCATGTCCACGATTTTCATGACCGGATTGGTGGGCGACTCGAAATACAGCGCCTTCGTTTCCGGGCGGATGGCCGCCTCCAGGGCCTCGTAGTCGTTGGTGTCCACCCAGTCCACCGTGATGCCCAGCCGCGGCAGCATGCCGGTGAACAGGTTCACCGCGCCCCCGTAGATGTCGCGGAAGCTGATCAGGCGCTCGCCGCTGTTCACGCAGGAGAGCACGCCGGCGGCGATGGCGGAGATGCCCGCGCCGAACAGGGCCGCCTCGTCACTTTCCTCCAACAGCGCCAGGCGGTGCTCCGCGTCGCGCACGGTGGGGTTGTGCCAGCGGCTGTAGACGATGCCGTCCATGGGCTTTTCCTGCTCGGCGTGCAGGGCTGCCAGGGACTCGAAGCCGAAGGTGGAAGAGCGGATGATCGGCGGCGTGACCGAGCGGTAGGGATAGGGCCGATCTTCCTCCCGGCCATGGATGGCGTGGGTTTCGAACCGGCGTTTGCCGTGCTGATCGGTCATTGCATCTCCGCGCTCTGTGATGGGTGAGGTCGCCGCGGGGACGTCTCACGGGTGGTGTCGGGCAGCGCCGCCGCTCGGGCGGCGGGCCGGACCCTGGGCATTGCCCGGCGAATCGGCGGGCGCCGCCCGGATGGGTTGCTGTGATGGGACGATCTTGCCGGGTTTCAGCGCGCCGCGCCATCCTGGCGGGGCGAGGCCACCACGCAGGTCAGTGCCCCCCCCGCCGCCGCATCAACCCGGTACGGCCCCAGGGCCGCCCCCAGCAGCAAGGCGTCGCCGGCCTTGAGCCCGTGGGCCGTGCCGTCGGGCAGCACCAGATTGCCATCCCCGGAGAGCACATGGATCAGGTGATACTGGTCTCCGCCGGGCGTGGCCGTCTCGAACTGCCGCTCCGCCTCGATACGCCAGCGGCGCACGATGAACTGGGGAAAAGTCACCACCTGATCCACGCGGCAGCCGTCCTCGTCGGATTGCACGGTCAGATCGGGCAGGCGGTAGGGCTCCGTATCCATCAGGGCCAGGGCTTCGGCCGTGTCCCAGTGATCCTGGGTCAGCACCTTCTGGGAGGACAAGGCCACGAGCCGCTCGTAGGTCGGCGTCTGGAATTCCACCACGTTCACACCATGCCGCAGGGAATGCAGCGTACCGGGCGGCAGCACGGCCACGGTCCCCACGGGCATGTCCACCCGGTGCAACAGCGCCTCCACGGCGGCGCGGCCTCCGGCCTCCCTGGCTTGCAGGGCCTGCGGCAGGGCCGCGCGCAGGCGCGTTGCCGTGTCCACATCCCCGGGCAGCGCCGGGTCGAGTTGCTCGGCCCGCAACAGGCCATCCAGCAGCGGGTCAATCTCTGCCCGCACCCGCTCGTAGTCGGCGATGGCCCGGCCCAGTTCGGCCAGCAAGGCCTCCCGCCAGCCTTCGCCATGGTTGGCCCGGCACTGCTCGATGGCAGCGGGCTTGAGCCCGGCCAGCAGTTGCCCCGTGCCATCGGGCCAGGCTGCCTCATCCACGGCCTGCACGATGTAGGCCTCCCACTTCTCCCGGTGCACCTCCAGGTACAGGTCGCCCAGCCCCGGGACAGGATGGGGCTCCAGCCGCTTGAGCAGGGTCGGCGGGCGCTCCTCCTCCCCCAGCAGGGGCACGGGAAACATGCCCAGTGCATACGGCAATTCCGTGCAGCCCGCTGCCGAGCAGACCAGGGAGACGCCGCGGGCCTCGATCCCGGTGAACCACACCTCGCGCCCCCAGGGCTTTTCCACGATGCACGGCACCAGGCGCAGCGGCTCGGCGCTGGAGACGACGGCCGCTCCGGCACGGCGCGCGGCCCAGTCGACCAGGCTCAGGGGATCGCGCTGAAACGCCTGGATCAGCTCATCCCGGCCCACCGGATCGGCCTTGATGCAGGTGCCGCGGTAGATCAGCGTGGTGCGGTCCCAGTGCACCAGTTCCTGGTAGCGCACAATGTCGTCCGTGCCGCGCCAGGGCTCGCGCCGCTGTCGCTCGGCCAGCAGCACGACCTGCTTGGCGCCCTGCTCATCGAGAAATGGCGACAGCCCCCGCAGCAGCCGGCCGCTGGCGGGCTTGCTGCCCAGCCCACTCATGACCATGAAAAGGGAATCGTGGTCGCCCCGGATCGTCTCGATCGGAGGCGTTGCCGACAAGTCTTTCCGCGGGGGAGATACGGCCATGACCGTTGAGGGCGACGGGTTGCGCAGGTGCGGCAATTCGCAGGAATGGAAGGCAGCGCCCCTCCTCGGGGCAGAATTTGAGTCTAGTTGCATCCCTGGGGAAGTTCAAGCCGTGCCACGGGATGACCGCGGCCCAGTCTCCCGCCACCTGGGACGATTCCGTCGGCGGGGGCCGGCCCGCCGGGGGGCGGCATGGCCTGCTGTCCCGCCCGGTGCCTTGCACCGTCCGCCCCCCGCGCCGGCAGGCCAGGCAACCCACCGGGTCAGCGTCGCTGGGCCATATGCGGGCCCTTCCGTCAATTTGGCAGCGCCGCGCCATGGTCCCGCAGAGCCATTCCCCGCGGGATGCCTTTTCAACCGCTGGACGCGCCCCTATAATCGAAGCGTCAGCGACCCATCCATCCGTGACGGTCAACCTGTCACGCCACACACCTGGAGCATCATGGCCACGCTGAAAGGCTGGAGCAGTGCCGATTCCCTGGAGCTCTACGGGGTACCCGGCTGGAGCGAAGGGTATTTCGGTATCAACGGCAAGGGCAATGCAGCCGCCTACCCCTCGCGCAACAGCAATGTGTCCATCGATCTCAAGGAACTGGTGGAGGATGCCCAGTCCCGTGGCCTCGCCCTGCCCCTGCTGATCCGCTTCTCCGACATTCTGGCCGACCGGCTGGCCCAGTTGCGCGGGTGTTTCGCCCATGCCATCGCGCAGGAAGCCTACGAGGGCGCATACATCAACGTGTACCCGGTCAAGGTCAACCCGCAGCGCCAGGTGGTGGAAGAGATCGTGCGCTTCGGCCATGGCCACCCCATCGGGCTGGAGGCCGGCTCCAAGCCGGAGCTGCACCTGGTGCTGGCGATGCTGGACGCGCCGGAGCAGATCGTGGTGTGCAACGGCTACAAGGATGCGGCCTATATCCGCCTGGCATTGCAGGCGCAGAAGCTGGGCAAGTCCGTCTATCTGGTCGCGGAAAAGCGCTCGGAGATCGACAAGATCATCGAGGTAGCCCACGAGGAGGATGTGCGGCCGCTGGTGGGCATTCGCGTGCGGCTGTCCAAGGCCGGCTCCGGTAAATGGGAAGACTCCGGCGGCGACCATTCCAAGTTCGGCCTGACGGCCTGGGAACTGGTGGACGCCGTGGAGCGGCTGAGCCAGGCCGGCATGCAGGACACATTTCGGCTCCTGCACGTGCATCTGGGCAGCCAGATCAACAATATCCGCAACATCAAGGATGCGCTCCGCGAGATGAGCCGCTACTACGCGGAGTTGCGCCGCCTGGGCTGCCCCATCGACCACGTGGATGTGGGAGGCGGGCTGGGGGTGGACTACAACGGCTCGCGCAGCACCGCCGGCTTCAGCGTCAACTACGACGTGCAGGAATATGCCAATGACGTCATCGGCTCCCTGGCCGCGGTGTGCCAGCAGCACGATCTGCCCCATCCGCACGTGATCACCGAGGCCGGGCGCGCCGTCACGGCGCATCACGCCATGCTGGCGCTCAACGTGCTGGAAACGGCCAGTCTGGCCCCCGCGCGGCGCCTGCAGGCCGAGGCGACCGACGCGGAGAGCGACCCGGCACCCCTGGTGCGGCTGGAGGACATCAACTCGGGTCTGAGCGCCCGCAACCTCTCCGAATGCTGGCATGACGCCCAGGACTGCCGGGATCAGGTGATGCAGCTCTTCGAGCTGGGCTACTTCACGCTGCATCAGCGGGCCCGGGCGGACCGGCTCTACTGGGCCATCGCCTATCGCGTGCGGCGGCTGATGGAGAGCGCGGGGCAGCAGACGGAAGACATGTCACGGCTGGACCGGCAGCTGGCGGAGCGTTACTTCTGCAACTTTTCCGTGTTCCAGTCCCTGCCCGACAGCTGGGCCATCGGCCAGGAATTCCCCGTGATGCCCCTGCATCACCTGCACGAGCGGCCCACGCGCAACGCGGTGCTGCAGGACATCACGTGCGATTCCGACGGCAAGATCGAGCGCTTCATCGGGGCCACCGGCGCGGAGGGCACCGTGCCGCTGCACAGCGTGCAGCCGGGCGAGCCGTACTACCTGGGTGTGTTCATGACCGGCGCCTATCAGGAGATCCTGGGGGACATGCACAACCTGTTCGGCGATACCAACGTGATCCACGTGACGTTCAATGACGACGGCACGTGGCGCTACGAGGAGGTGATTCACGGCGAGTCAATCGTGGATGTGCTGGCCTACGTGCAATTCAACGGGGACACCCTGGTGGACCGGGTGTCCCGCACCGTGCGCGACAGCGTACGCGCGGGCCATATCTCCGCCGCCGAAGGCAAGACATTCGTCAATCTGTACCAGGAAGGGCTGCGCGGCACGACCTTCCTGGAACCCGCCGCGCCCCGCAAGGGACGCCGCAAGGCCAAAAGCAGCACCCTGGCCGGCTGACCAAACGTCACCGGAATCCGTTCACCATGACTTCATACCCGCGTTTCGGCGGCAGCGATGCCCGCCGGGTTGACTATGCAGCCGCGCGCTGCGCCATTCTCTCCGCCCCCTATGAAGGCACCGTCTCCTATGGCGGGGGCACGGCCCGTGGACCGCGGGCCATCCTGCAAGCCTCGGCCAATCTGGAAATGTACGACGAGGAGTTGGACCGCAGCATCGATCTGGTGGGCCTGCACACCCTGCCGCCGGTGGACACGGCCGACGGCTCGCCGGAAGACGTGATGCAGCGCATATACGAGGCCGCCTTGCCGCCCTTGCGCGACGGCAAGCTGTTGGTGACCCTGGGGGGCGAGCATTCCATCAGTTACGGCCCCTTCACGGCGCTGCGCGAGGTGCTGGGCAGTCCATTCTCCATCCTGCAGCTGGATGCCCATGCGGACCTGCGGCCCAGCTACCACGGCCAGAAGCACAGCCATGCCAGCATCATGGCGCGGGCCCATGAGCTTGGCCTGCCCTTCGTGCAGGTGGGCATCCGCTCCCTTTCGGCGCCGGAGCGGCAGTTTCTGCGGGAGACGGGCCTGGAAGCGCGCGTGTTCTGGATGCACCGCCTGGCGCAGCAGCAGGACGATGCCTGGATGGACGAGGTGCTGGAACTGCTGACCGATCCGGTCTACGTGACCATCGACATTGACGGACTGGACCCGGGCCTGGTGCCCACCACGGGCACACCGGAGCCGGGCGGGCTGGGCTGGTATCAGACCCTGCGCCTGCTGCGCCGGGTGGCGGAGCGGTTTCACATTCCCGCCTTCGACCTCACGGAGCTGGCGCCCGCGCCGGGGTTTCATGCCCCGGATTTCCTCGCGGCGCGGCTGGTGTACAAACTGATCGGATATGCGACCCAGCGGGCGGGATGAGGCCGCTTCATTCCGGCACGGCCCACTGTTCCATGCGCCAGGCCTGCTCCCAGAAGAGATATTCCCAGCGGCTGCTCAGATGGAAGATCTCCTTCAGCCGCGCCTGCCGCTCGGCGGAGACCTGGGGCGCCAGGCGGTCCATGGTGCCGCGCAGCCACCGGCCATAGGCATCGAATTCTTCCGAGGCGTACATCTCGATCCACTTGCGGTAGCGCGGCTCGGCGGGCATGCCCTGGTCGCGCAGGTGCGTGGCCACCTCCGCATAGCCCCACTGGCAGGGCAGCACGACGGCCACGATGTCCAGCACGTCACCGGCGGCGGCCACCTGGAGCAGATGCCCCGTGTATCCCCGCGTCGTCTGGGCCGGGGCCACCCCCTCCAGTTCCTCGGGCGTGATCCCGAACTCGGCGCAATAGGAGCGGTGCAGATCCATCTCGCCCTTCAGGGTGTCGGCACACAGTCCGGCGAATTCGGTCATCATCTCCAGCTCCTGGGCCTTGGCCGCGCCCAGGGCGAACACACGCGCATAGTCGATGAGGAACAGGTAGTCCTGCTCCAGGTAGCAGCGGAAGCGCTCCGGCGACAGGGTGCCGTCGCCCAGCCCTTGCACGAAGGGGTGGGCCAGCTCCGCCTCCCAAATGCGGGTCGATACGCCGCGCAATTCCTCGGAAAATCCCTTGCTCATCGCACTCGGTCGGCTGCTGCCTAGCTGCCCATGACCATGGGTGCGTAGGCATGATTCAGGGTCGTGGAAGGCCCCACAGGCACAGCGTTCATCAGGGCCTGGTGCAGGTAGGTCTTGGCCTCGCCCACCGCATCGGCCAGGCCATAGCCGTGGCTGAGATACACGGCAATGGCCGAGGAGAGCGTGCAGCCGGTGCCGTGAGCATCGATGCCCTTGAGGAACGGGGCGGAATACAGTTCCATCTCGTGCCCGTCCCACAGCACGTCCACCGCCTCGGTGCTGTGCTGCAAGTGCCCGCCCTTGACCAGCACGGGCACACCCAGCCTGTCATAGAGGGCCTTGGCGGCCCCATCCAGGTCCGTGGCCCGCTCCACGGGACGGCCGGCCAGCAGCGCGGCCTCGTCCATGTTGGGCGTGACGATGCTGGCCAGGGGCAGCATGGTCTGCACCAGGGCGCTCACGGCGTCCTCGCTCAGCAGCCGCGCCCCGCTGGTGGACACCATCACGGGGTCCACCACGATGGGCGGCAGGGTCTGGCCACGGGTGGCATTGGGCGGGGGCGCGGCGGCGCGCAGGGCCTCGGCCACGGCATGGATCACCTCGGTGGAAAACAGCATGCCCACCTTCACCGCGGCGACGGGAAAATAGTCCAGCACCGCCGCGATCTGGGCGGCCACCACATCCGGGTCGATGCCCTGAATTCTGGTCACGCCCCGTGGATTCTGTGCCGTGATGGCCGTGATGGCCGACGTGCCGAACATGCCCAGTGCCGCAAAGGTCTTCAGATCGGCCTGAATGCCCGCCCCGCCCCCGCTGTCGGAGCCGGCAACGGTGAGCGCGATGGTGGCCGGGTTGGTGGGCTTGATGTCCATGGAGACTCCTAGTCCTGGTCCGCGGAGAGCACGTTGGTGAATAGATCATCCACCTCGACGGGCCGTTCGATCAGCTTCTGCTGCCGGGAGAATTCGACGAAGGTGGCCCACTTTTCCCGGCTTTGCACCTGGGTATGGGCGAAATAGGGCAACACCAGCTCCGCCGCCCGGCGATCCAGTTGCTGGCGCACCTCGGGATTGGCATGAAAATACACCGTCAGCGCCTCCTCGGGCTTGGCGCGGGTGAAGTCCACAGCCTGCTGGAGCCCCGTGACGAGCTTGCGCACCACGTCGCGCT
>Ga0326597_10002295_pt1 | contig 28742 bp, 22 predicted proteins | sample RVTome_12_FD_203789 | JGI IMG/M metagenome (GOLD analysis project Ga0326597, IMG submission 203789) | Soil microbial communities from uranium-contaminated site in the Upper Colorado River Basin, Wyoming, United States - RVT100D185 | ecosystem: Environmental > Terrestrial > Soil > Contaminated >... | reverse complement strand
TCTCGGGGATGAAGCAGGCCGAGGAGTCCGCCAAAAGCCTCCACGACCTCGGACAAAAACTAAAAGGACTCGTCGAAAGCTACACCGTCTAAGAACCATGGCACTCCAGGACAAAGAGTTTCAGAAGAAACTACTGGACACCTTCAGGATCGAGGCCCGGGAGCATCTCGACGGCCTGTCCTCGGACCTGATCGAACTGGAGAAGGCGCCCGCGGAACGCCACGGAGAGCTGGTCGAGACCGTATTCCGCAGGGCCCACAGCCTGAAGGGAGCGGCCCGGGCCGTGAACCTGAGGGACGTGGAATCCGTATGCCAGGCCTTGGAGAGCGTTTTTGCTGCACTCAAGGCACGAAAGAAGACGCCCTCCCCCAGACTCTTCGACCTCTTGCAGGACGCAGTCAACGGGTTGGAGGCACTGTTATCCCAAACGGATGCCGGCCCGTCTTCGGCAGGTGGTGCAGCAGTGGAAAGTTTGATCCAAAGGCTGCAGAGGAGCCTGCCGGGAAGCGCCAAACCACACAAACGGGACAGGGCCCGGCACCGGGATGGGGCGGCCATGGACCCCAAGGCGGACCCTTTGCTCCCGGCGGCCGAGGGACGCGCCCCGACCCTCGAAACCGTTCGCGTTCCCGTGTCCAGGCTGGATGCCCTCTTTCTTCAGACCGAAGAGCTCCTGGCCATGAAACTGGCCGCGACCCAACGCTCCGGCGAGCTCGCCGGGCTCTTCCAGCGGCTCACCCTCTGGTCCAGAGAGTGGGCCAAGGTCCGCCCTTTCGTACGGTCCTGGCGGTTTCAGGCGGCGGCCAACGGCCATGACGGTCCAATCTCCGCGCCGGGAACTCAAGAAAAAAGGGTCATGGAGTTCCTGGAATGGAACCGGGAATTCATGGAGTCCCTGAGCATCGATGTCACCAGCCATACGGCCAACGCGCGGCAGAATGAAAGGTCCCTCGGAGGCATGGTCGACCAACTCATCGAGGAGATGAAAAAGGTCCTGATGCTCTCTTTCTCTTCGCTGCTCGACATCTTTCCCCGGCTGGTTCGCGAGATATCCCGGGAGCAGGGCAAGGAGGTTGAGCTTCTGGCGGAAGGAGGCGAGATCGAGATAGACCGGCGGATCCTGGAGGAGATGAAGGATCCTCTCATTCACATCGTACGGAACTGCCTCGACCACGGCATTGAAAAACCCGAGGTGCGGGAAAATCAGGGCAAACCCCGCCGGGGCACCATTGCCATCCGGGTATCGCCCAGAGAGAACCAGAAGGTGGAGATTGCCGTCAGTGACGACGGGGCCGGCATCGAGGCAGAGGCGGTGAAAGCGACGGCGGGCAGGATGGGAATCCTGAAGAAGGAGGATGCTGAAGGGATTAGCGACGAAAATGCCCTGGCTCTCGTCTTCCAGTCCGGTCTCTCCACGACCCCGATCATTACGGATATTTCCGGACGAGGGCTGGGTCTGGCCATCGTCCGGGAAAAAGTCGACAGCCTTGGAGGCACTATTGCCATTGATAGCCGGCGCGGTGAAGGAACCACCTTTCGCATCCTGCTGCCCCTGACCCTCGCCACCTTCCGCGGCATCATCTTCGAGTTGGGAGACCGCCTGTTTGTGCTCCCTACCTCCAGCGTGGAGCGGGTGCTGCACGTGGCCGCATCCGAGGTTAAAACCGTTGAGAACCGGGAAAGCATCCAGTTCAACGGCCGGGCGGTTTCCCTGGTCGCGGCGAGGGATCTGCTGGAAATTGCGCGGGCACGGAGCCAGGGAGATGCTCCCGATAGACTTCAAGTCATCGTTCTGTGCGACGGCTCCAACCGCGTCGCCTTCCAGGTGGACCGCATTCTGGACGAGCAGGAAGTCTTGGTTAAAAGCCTCGGGAAGCAGCTTTCCCGCCTTCGCTTCATCGCGGGCGCCACGATTCTCGGCAACGGCAAGGTCGTTCCCATCCTGCATGTCCGGGACCTTATGCATGCGGCCGAGTCGGGCGCATTCGCGCCTGCCGCGACTTCCGGCAGCGCCGAAGACTCGGCAACGACACGGAGGCGTTTGCTCGTGGTGGAAGATTCCATCACCTCCCGCTCGCTTCTCAAGAGCATCCTGGAATCGGCAGGCTACGCGGTCGATACGGCGGTGGATGGCATCGACGGGTTCACCAAGCTCCGCGGCAGCCGTTTCGATCTCGTGGTTTCCGACGTGGACATGCCGCGGATGAACGGCTTCGGGCTTACGGCCAAGATTCGCGCCGACAAGAGCCTCGCGGAGCTGCCGGTGGTCCTGGTTACGGCCCTGGAATCCCGGGAGGATAAAGAGCGGGGCATCGACGCCGGCGCCAACGCCTATATCGTCAAGAGCAGCTTTGATCAGAGCAACCTCCTTGAAGTGATTCAAAGGCTGATCTGAACCATGAAAGAACGAAAAATCAATGTCTTGGTCGTGGATGACTCCGCCGTCGTGCGCGAGTTCATGGTCCATCTACTTTCCTCAGATCCGGAAATCCAGGTGATTGCCACCGCGAGGAATGGCGAGGAAGCCATAAACGCCGTAACGGCCAAGAAACCCGACGTCATTACGATGGACATGAATATGCCGGTAATAAACGGCTTCGAAGCCACCCGCGCGATCATGGAGACGAACCCGACCCCCATTATCATAGTGAGCGGCAGCAATGAACCTGACGAAGTGGCGCTCACATTCAGGGCCATCGGATCTGGAGCCTTAACGGCAGTATCCCGACCCCCCGGAGTGGACCATCCCGAATTTGAGAAGTCGGCGAACCATCTCACGCAATTGATCAAATGCATGGCGGAGGTCAAAGTGGTCCGCCGGTGGCCAGAGGGAAGACGGGCAGAGCGACTCCCTTTTTCGTCAACCCCGGGAGACCTCCGGGCCAACCCGCGGGCGGGAGAGGTTCGAATTGTGGCCATGGGAGCATCCACGGGAGGTCCCACCGTCCTCCAAACGATTTTGTCTAACTTCAATGGATGCCCAATCCCCATTGTGGTGGTTCAGCACATCGCCGCGGGCTTCGTTGAGGGGTTCGCCCAGTGGTTGGAGCAAACCACCGGCTTCCCGGTAAAAGTCGCCGTCCAAGGAGAACGTCTCAGGCCCGGTCAAGCCTATCTGGCGCCTGACGACTATCACATGGAAGTCAAGGAAACTCTCCACGTCTCCCTCACCAAGGACGAGCATGACCAAGGACTGCGCCCCTCCATTTCGCACCTGTTTCGCTCTGTGGCCGGGTCCTTGGGACCCATGGCTATCGGGATCCTACTCACGGGAATGGGAAGAGACGGCGCCCACGGGCTCAAGGCGCTGCGCGAGGCAGGCGGGCATACGATAGCCCAGGATGAGGCTACCTCGGTCATATTTGGGATGCCGAAGGAGGCGATTGCCATCGGAGCGGTGGACGAGGTGCTCCCTACCGCTCGCATTGCTGAGCGCCTGCAGGTCCTGGTCAGACAGCCCCAAAAAGAGATGCCCAACTGGCGGAGCCAATAAAGCCATGCGACGGACGACGCAAGGCACGGAGCAGGCATCATGAACTGTAGCATTCTTGTGGTCGAGGACAGCCCAACTCAGGCCAAGCGCATGTGCTTTCTTCTGGAGAAGGAAGGATACCGGGTCCAATGGGCTCCCAACGGCCGCCGGGGCCTCGATTGCGTTCGCTCGGACCGCCCCGACCTGATTATTTCCGACGTCGTCATGCCCGAAATGGACGGCTATGCCTTGTGCGAGGCCGTGAAATCCGACGAGAAAACGCGGCGGATACCCTTCGTGCTCCTCACTTCGCAGAAGACGGCGCTTGACATCATCACCGGTCTGGCGCGGGGCGCGGACAATTTCATCACCAAGCCCTTTGAGGACAGCATTCTGGTGGAGCGCGTAGCCCGAATCTTCCGCAATCTCGAGCACCGTAAAAACGGCCACATGGAAATGGAGGTGACGCTGCACGTCGGCGGCCGGCAACTCACCGTCAACGCGGACAAACAACAGATTATCGAGTTGCTGTTTTCGACCTTCGAAGAACTGAGCGTTGCCAACCAACAGCTCGCGGATTCCCGGCAGCAGCTATCGGAATACGCCGAGACCCTGTCCCTAAAAGTAGAGGAGCGAACCCGGCAACTCCGCGAGGCCGAGGCCAAGTACCGGAATCTAGTGGAGCGTGTCCCGGCCGTCATCTATACCGCGGACATCGCGAGTCCGAGATCCATGCTCTACCTGAGCCCTCAAATGGAGCGCCTCCTGGGATTTTCGCTCGAGGAGTGGAAATCCGATCCGGAATCCTGGCGCCGCCAGGTCCACCCGGAGGACCGCGACCAGGTGCTCGCCGAGATCTCCGATTCCATCGAGAGCGCTAGACCTCTCAGCATGGAATACCGGCTCCTTGCAAGGGACCGCCGCGTGGTCTGGGTGCAGGATGAGGCGGCCATCATTCAGGAAAACGACGGGGAACGGCGTCTACTTCAAGGAGTTTTGCTCGACATCACGGATCGGAAGCGGGTGGAAGAGGCTCTGGCAAGGCACGCCGAAGCCCTGGAGCGGGCCAATACGGAGCTCGAGCATTTTGCCTACGTCGCCTCCCACGATCTTCAGGAGCCCCTGCGGATGGTTTCCGCATACGTGAAGCTGCTGGAGAAACGCTATAGGGAACGCCTGGACGAAGAGGCCCGAGGGTTCATCGGCTACGCCGTCGAAGGGGCCAAGCGCATGCACGACCTGATCAACGACCTGCTGGCCTACTCCCGGGTGGGAAGCCACGGGACCACGCTGGCGCAAACCTCTTGCGAAGCTATTGTCGACGAGGTTCAGGCGGAACTTAAAACGGGGATCGAATCGAGCGCGGCAACCCTCACGCGCTCGGCCCTCCCCACGCTAACGGCCGACGGTGTAAAACTGAAACAGGTGTTCAGTCACCTCGTCGACAACGCGCTCAAATTTCGCGGCCAAGAGGCACCTCGCATTCACATATCGGCACGACGGATGGATGCCCCCGGAGCGTCGAGTTCCGAGTTGCAAGTTTCGAGTCCCGAGTCCCAAAGGCCGACTCTGAACTCCCAAGTTCCAAACCACGAGCCCACGGTTACGGGATATTTAAGAACCGGCACTCAAATCTCCGGAACCCGGAACCCGGAACTCGAAACCCAATTCGTGAAACCCGAAACCGGCAATCCACAACCCGAAATCCGCAATCCGAAATCGGGAGGGTGGCTTTTCAGCATCCAAGACAACGGCATCGGGATCGATCCCCGCTACACCGAACGAATCTTTATGATCTTCCAACGCTTGCACGCCAGGCAGGAGTACCCGGGCACCGGCATCGGGCTTGCCATCTGCAAAAAGATCGTGGAGCTGCACGGCGGGCGCATCTGGGTCGAGTCGCAGGCGGACCGGGGAGCGACATTTTACTTCACGGTCCCTGCGTGAGGAGGCCGAAGGCAATGACTCTCAACCCGGGCAGACACGCCAACGTCATGTTGATTGAGGATAACCCCGGGGACGTGCGACTGATCATGGAGGCTCTAAGGGACAGTGCCATTTGCCTGCAAGTGGCGCAAGACGGGGAAAAGGCCTTAAACATCCTGCGTCAAGAAGGCCCGTACGTGGACGCGCAGCATCCCGACCTTATTTTGATGGACTTGAACCTCCCGAAAATGAACGGACTTGAACTGCTGAAACAGATTAAAGCTGACGATGCTCTAAGGCCCATCCCGGTGGTGATCTTGAGTTCCTCCGGGTCGAGCGACGACGTTCTCAAGGCATACAACCTCAACGCCAATTGTTACGTCACCAAACCCGTAGAGCTCGACGACTTTACTGAGATGATCCGAGCCATCCAGGATTTCTGGTTGGACGTGGTCAAGCTGCCACCGGCCCGAGAAGGGATCGCACACCCTGCAAAGGCATCTGGACCGAGGAGCGCTGAGGGAGCAAGCCCACGCCATGAAAGTGGATGATTTAACCGAACGAGGGGGTAGACGCATTCAATCGCATTTTGCCGTCCTGTTGGTAGCCGCCATCGGGATCGGTGGGTCCATCCTCATCTTTACAATGATCCATGGATGGGAAACGGACCGCGTGCGCGACCAGCTGGCCCGGGTCGCCGAGCGGCGGACCCTCAGGCTCGAGGAAAAAATCGACCAACACATCCAGACCCTCTATGCCATCCGGGGTCTCTTCGACGCCTCCCGGGAGGTCGACCGGGAGGAATTCTACAGGTTTGTCAAACACCCCCTCACGCACAACCGCGAGGTCAGGGCGTTCAGTTGGGTTCCGCAAGTCCGCGACTCGGCGCGCCCGGCTTTCGAGAAGGCGACGCAAAGCGACGGATTCCCGGATTTCCAGATTACCGAGCTGGACGCACGAGGGGAATTCGTAAGAGCGAAACGGCATGAGGAATATTTGCCGGTTCACTACGTCGCGCCATTCCGGGACAACGCCGCCCGGTTCGGCTTCGACCTGATGTCGGATCCCGCCGTGAAGGACGCCATTGCCCTGGCGCGCGACACGGCACAGCCCATGGCCACGGGTCCGATAACCGGGGTGCCGGAGACCAGAGATCAGGCCATTCTGCTTGTGTTGGTGCCGGTCTACGAAGGCGGAGACTATCACGGGACATTGGAAGAGCGGCGGGAACGCCTCAGAGGCTTTGTTATGGGAGTGTACCTGAGCCACCGGCTGGTCGAAGCGGCCATGGATTCAGAGGGCGTCGACATGGAGGTCTCCGACATCACGGACTCCCTGGATCGAGGGCTGATATACAGAAGCCTGCCATCCCTATCCGAGGGAGCGGGCGGGACAAATCGCCCTGCGGAGCGCCTTGGCTCCTCACGGGGTTACGAGAAGGCCCTGGATATCGCGAGCCGTATATGGCTCCTCCGATTCCACCCGACGGCGCTCTTCACAAGCAGCATCAAAACAGGTGGGGAATGGGTCGTTTTGACCGGCGGACTGCTTTTCACGGCGCTCCTGGCAATTTACCTGGCCAGCTTAAAAGACCGGGCCCGGAAGTTACTGGCCTCGGAACAGGCCGCCATCTCCAGGATGGAAGAGGCCGAGGAGGCCCGCCGCAAGGCGGAGCACTCGGAGAGCAAGTTTCGCAGGCTCCTGGAGTCCGTCCCGGAGGCCATGGTCATAACCGACGAACAGGGGATGATCGTTCTGACCAACCGGCAGACCGAGCGGCTCTTTGGCTATACTGGGGAGGACCTGGTCGGCAAGCCCGTCGAGATCTTGGTTCCCGATCGGCTGCACGCGAGCTATCTCCGACAAAGACCGAAACACCCGGCGAATTCCCAAGCTCGCCCGCAGCGAGATGGCCGGGAACTCCGCGGCCGGCGCCGGGACGGCACCGAGGTCCCCCTGGAGATCAGCCTGAGCCCGCTGGAAACCCAGGAAGGAGCTTCCACCCTGGCCATCATTCAAGACATCACGGGACGCAAGCGGGCCGAAGAGTCTCGGGCCCGATACACCGAAGAGCTGGCCCGGTCCAACGCCGAGCTCCAGGAGTTCGCCTACGTCGTCTCCCACGACCTCCAGGAGCCGCTGCGCATGGTCTCGAGCTACGTGCAGCTCCTGGCGAGCCGTTACCGCGACAAGCTGGACGGGGACGCCCAGGATTTCATCGCCTTCGCAGTGGACGGCGCCCACCGCATGAAACAGCTTATCAACGACCTCCTGGCATATTCCAGGGTGCGCACCCACGGCAAGGCTCTAAAGCCCGTCGAGAGCGAAGAGGCCCTCAAGCAGGCCCTCGCGAACCTCGAGCTGGCCATCCGGGAGCGCAAGGCCGCGGTCACCCACGATCCCCTGCCGGGGGTGATGGCCGACGGGACCCAGCTCGTTCAATTGTTTCAAAACCTCGTGGGCAACGCGCTCAAGTTCTGCCGCGAAACACCTAAAATCCACGTTACCGCTCAACGGATGGAGGAGTTTCGAGTTTCCAGTCTCGATTCTCAAGTTTCGAGTTTAAAGTTTCAAGTTCCGGACGGCCATAACTTTGGAACCCCGAACTCGCAACTCGAAACCCGAAACTCGCAACTCGAAACCACCCACCCGCCATCCGCAATCGGCAATCCGCATTCCGAAATTGACAATCCGCAATCTGAAATCCGCAATCTGAAATCCGCAATCCGCGATCCGCAATCTGAAACCCCCAATCCCCAATCCGCAATCCGAAATCCGAAATCAGCGGCGTGGGTCTTCAGCGTTCGGGACAACGGTATCGGGATTCCGGAGTCGGAGAGAGAGCATATTTTTACCATTTTCCGGCGCTTGCAGCCGCAGGAGTATCCGGGGACGGGCATCGGGCTCGCCGTGTGCCGCAAAATCGTGGACCGGCACGGCGGCCGCATCTGGGTGGAGTCCGGCGAGGCGGGAGCGACGTTTTTCTTTACCATGCCCGGACAGCACAAGGGTTCCGGCGAGGAGACTTCCCCGTGAAACAACTCTGCGTCCTGCTGGTGGAAGATAACCCGGGCGACCAGCGTCTGGTCAAGGAAGCCCTGCGCGAAAACGATCTCCAATGCGAGCTCCATATAGCCGAAGACGGCGTCCAGGCCCTCCAGTTCCTCAGGCGGGAAGGGAAGTATCAAGACGCGCCCCGCCCTGATCTCATCCTGCTGGATTTGAACCTTCCAAAAATTAGCGGCCGGGAAGTCCTTGGGGAGCTGAAGGCGGAAGAAGGGCTAAAGAGCATTCCCGTGGTCGTCATGACCACGTCCCAGGCCGACGAGGACATCTCCAAGGTCTACGGGCTCAATGGCAACTGCTTTGTGACCAAACCGGTGGACCTGGACGAGTTTCTGCATCTCATCGATGTCATCGGGACCTTCTGGTTCTCCGTAGCAAGACTGCCCTCCGGAGGCCGCCCGTGAGCCACGGCGCGATCAGATTTCTCCTGATCGAGGACAACCCCGGGGACGCCCGGCTCATCAAGGAGATGCTCGCGGACACCGGCGACCGCACCGTCACGCTGGAATGCGCCGACCGCTTGCAGCCCGGGATCGAGAGCCTGGCTTCGGGCGAGATCGACGGTATCCTCCTCGACCTGTCCCTGCCGGACAGCCATGGCTTCGAGACCTTTGCCCGCACCCACTCTGCGGCCCCCGATATCCCCATCATCGTCCTGAGCGGCCTCGACGAGGAGGACCTCGCGGTTCGCGCCGTACGCGAGGGGGCCCAGGACTACCTGGTCAAGGGCGAGGTGGACGGCAATCTGCTCCTTCGCGCCATGCGCTACGGCATCGAGCGCAAGCGGCTGGTGCAGCAAACCGAGCAACGCGCCCGGGAGCTTTCGGCCCTCAACAGGGTGATCACCGCGGTGGGCGGCTCGCTGGACCTCAATGAAATTCTAGAAAAGGCGTTCGACTCGATCCTGGAAGTCACCGGCATGGAGGCTGGCCACATCCGCTTATACGAGGGCACCCCCCCGCAATTCAAGCTCATGGCGCACCGGGGGCTTTCCTCGGCCTTAATCGAGACGCTACGGCGGGGTCTGCGACCGGGCGGAACCAGCGACCGCGTGCTTGCCGCCAAATGCTCCGTTATTCTTCGAGACCCCTCTGACCAAAACGGCGAACATCTGGGGAATCAACTCATGGCCGACGGCTTCAATACCGGCGCCTGGGTCCCGATACTGCTCAAGGACAGGGCCGTCGGTATCATCAACGTCCTGACCCGGGCGAGACGACCCGTCAACCAGGACCAGGTTTCCCTGCTGGAGTCCATCGGAGCCTCTCTGGGCGTCGCTCTGGAGAACGCCAACCTCTATAGGGACGCCCAGCGGAACGAAGAAATTCAAAGGCTGCTAAAGGAGCTCAGCCAGGACATTACCTCCCCGGACATCGACAACTTGCTGAAGAGCCTCTCCGACAAAGTGCGCACGCTCCTCAGAGTGGATATGGCGGACGTCCGCATACTGGCGGGGGAATCCTGGCACGTTAAAGGCGTTTCCGGGATCGACCCCGAGGCTTTACTTCCGGCCGATATCATACCCCAGGGACGTTCCGAATGGATCGTCAAAAACCGCCGGGCGCTGATGATCCCGGACATCACCCAGTCCGAGGAGATCGCGGGTGGAAGAACCCTAAAGAGTCTGGGCATTCGGGGTTATCTGGGAGTGCCGCTCTTTTCAAGAAACGGCGAAGTCAAAGGGGTCCTGAGGGCGCTTAGCTACCAACCAAGGGTCTTTACGCAGGAAGAGATCGACCTCCTCCAGCAGTTCGCCAACGGAGCGGCCATCGCCACGGAAAACGCCCTGCTCTTCGAAGAGAGCCAGCAGCGGTCCCGCGAGCTGCAGGCCCTGGTGAAGATCAACCGTGACATTGCCGGCCTGCTGGACCAGGAAACTCTGCTCCCGCGAATCGGCGAACAGGCAAGAAAACTCTTCAACATGGACAGCGCTTCGTTCCGGCTCATCAAAGGCGAGGAGTTTGTCCTGACGGGATCCGTGGGCGCCAAGCGTTCCAACAGTCCACGGGTGAAAGTTGCCGGTAGCGTGGCGGAACGGTTGGTCCGCGAGGGAGGTATCCTATCCGTTCGAAACGCTTTTGGAGACCCTTCAATCCGGGAGTCACGGCGGCAAGCGCTGGCGGAATCCGGGTATATATCCATAGCAGGAGCGCCCCTCAGGGTTGCGGACCGCACCATCGGCATCATCCTCCTCTACTCCAAGGAAGAGAAAGAGCTTTCCCCGATGGAGAGGGAACTCCTCACCAGCTTTGCGGATCAGGCCGCCATCGCCATCGAGAACGCGCGGCTTTACGCAGAGGTGCAGCAGCGGACCCATGAGCTCTCCACCCTGGTCCGAATCAATCGCGACATCGCCACGCTGACCGACCGCGGTACCCTTCTCCCCCGCCTCGTCGAAGAGGCGCGAACACTTCTCAGAATGGACAGCGGCAGTCTCCGTCTCGTTGAAGGGGAAGATCTGGTTTTGAAGGGTCATGCGGGCGACGATTTGAATTTTCAACCAAGGATAAGTATTGCCGCAAGCGCGTGGGGCAGGCCCGGCTTCACGGAGCGGGTCCTGACCGGCCAACACAGCTTTACGGCATCCCCCCTTCCCGCCGCGTACCACGAGAAGCGCCTGGAGGAGGGGTACCGCTCATACATCGCCGCATCCCTGAACATGGTGGGCCGCATGATAGGCGTGGTCACCCTGTATTCCAGAGACGAGAGAACGTTCTCTTCCAATGAGATCGATCTGATCTCCCGATTTACCGACCAGGCGGCCATCGCACTGGAGAATGCCCGGCTCTATGAAGAAACCAAAAAACAAGCTTTGCAGCTGCACCAGGACATCGCTCAACGCAAGCTCGCCGAAGAGCAGTTGAAGCAGGCCAACGCCGATCTCACGAAATCCAATGAGGAGCTTAAGGTCGCGCAGATGCAGATCATCCAGGCCGCAAAGCTCGAATCCGTAGGACGGCTGGCCGCAGGAGTCGCCCACGAAGTCAAAAACCCCCTGGAGATCATCCTCATGAGCGCCGAATTTCTCTCAAAGAAGCTCACCGATCGGGACGAGCAAACGACCATGCTCCTGGATGATATCGACTATGCAGTCAAAAGGGCGGACTCCGTGGTGCGGGGGCTGCTGGATTTTTCCGCGTCCGAGGAGATACGCGCGGACATCGAGGAGGTCAACGCCGCGGTGGAGGGCGCCCTATTCCTCGTGAAGCACCAGCTCGACAGGAGCCACATCGCCCTGGTCAAGAACCTCGCCAAGAGGCTGCCCCTCGTAAAACTGGACAAGGGGAAGGTCCAACAGGTCTTCGTCAACCTTTTCATGAACGCCGTCCACGCCATGGAGGGGGGCGGGATTCTCACCGTGAAAACCTATAGCAAGCGCCTCAGCGCCACCTATCACCGCCGGCAGGACGCGTCGGACGGCTTCAAAATCGGAGAGACCCTGGTCATCGTCGAAGTCGAGGATACGGGCACCGGCATCCCCGAACAACAGCTGTCCAAGATCTTCGACCCCTTTTTCACCACCAAGGCCGCGGGTAAAGGAACCGGTCTGGGGCTCAGCGTCACGAACAAGATCATCGAGCTCCACGGCGGGGCGCTGGAGATCGGGAACCGCAAAGAAGGGGGCGCCCGGGCCACGGTCATGTTTAGAGCGCATGAAGGAGCGTGAGAATGGCAAAACAACGGATACTTTTAGTGGACGATGAGCCGCGAGTCACGCGGCTTATGAGGATGCACCTGGAGAGCACCGGCGCCTACGAGGTGAAGGAAGAAAACAGCGGGAGCCGGGCCTTGGCCGCGGCCCGGCAGTTCAGGCCGGACTTCATCCTTCTGGACGTGGTCATGCCGGACATGGACGGGGGCGAGATCGCCGGCGCCATCGCGGCCGACGAGAGCCTCAAGAACATTCCCCTGGTTTTCTTAACGGCGACGGTATCCAAGGAAGAACAGGGGATCATTGCCGGTTATCCTTTCCTCGCAAAGCCGGCAAGCGGCGCTCAGATCATTGAATGCATCCAGCAATACCTGGGTCCCATGCCGGGGCCGGGATCCCAGCCGGATGTTGCGGCCTCGGCGGGCGCCCCCCCTCCCGACTGGAATATCCAACGGTTCTATGGAGCGACACTTGTGGCCGTCGCTCTCGCCGGGGTGGGCTATTTAGCCTACTGGGCCTTCACCCGGTCCCAGCAATCCCAGCAGGCGACCATCAGGGAGCTTCAGGACACAAAGAAGGAGATCTCCTCCCTGCGTTCATCCACGTCGGAAGCCGTACGCATGCAACAGAGGACCATCGATGAACAGCAGAAATCCATGGCTGACGACACGCTGACCTTGAACAAGATGAAAGCCATCGAGAACCGGCTGGAGGAAACCCTTCAGGCCGTGGAGGAGACGAAGATTTCCATACTGAGGAGCGCCGGCGTCTCCCCGGCGCTCCTCACCAGCATCGCCCCCTCGGTGGTGAAGCTCTACTGCCTGTCGAACTCCTACTCCGATAACGTACAAAAGGGCTCGGGTTTTTTGTACCGCGGTTCGCGCAACAACCCGCGGCTCCCCCTCTACTACGTTCAGACAAACCTCCACGTCATCAAGATGGAGGACCGCGCCGACGCGGATTGCAGGATACTCGTTTATCCCGACTACACGGACAGCTCGACCTATCTCCTGTTCAAGAGCCGCGGTTATCAATCCTACGGGGACACCATCGACATCGCCTACCTGGATCCCCGGATCGTCAATGACCTGAAGGCCGGGACCGGGAACGACCTTATGGTTTATGCCCGGGACGAGACCGTGGCCCCCGCGTGCGATCCGACCAATATCGGCGATCACCTTTCCATTTTCGGCTACCCGGGGGTCGGGGGCGAGACCCTGACGGTCACCGAAGGGATCGTCTCCGGATTCGAAATCGAAGAAAGGAAGCGATACGTCAAGACCTCGGCCAAAATCGACCACGGCAACTCGGGGGGCGTAGCGATAAAGGATAGCGGCTGCGTGGTGGGCATTCCCACCTGGTCCCGCAGCGGAAAGGTGGAAAGCATCGGGCGAATACTCGACTTGAATTATTTGCGCAATGAGACGCTCAAGTACGTGACGCTCAGATGATTGCGGATTGGCGATTGTAGATTGCGGATTGCTAATCAAAGAATTATTCGGATTGCGGATTGGCGATTGTGGATTGCGGATTGCTAATCAAAGAATTATTCGGATTGCGGATTGGCGATTGTGGATTGCGGATTGCTAATCAAAGAATTATTCGGATTGCGGATTGGCGATTGTGGATTGCGGATTGCTAATCAAAGAATTATTCGGATTGCGGATTGGCGATTGCGGAATGCGGATTGATGAATAAACAAACCAGATCGAATACGGGCAGATATTGGACAATCCAGAATCCTCAGTCCATAATTCGAAATCCACAATCCGAAATCCGCAATCGACAGGTGGTTGCGCAACTGAGGAGGGGAAAAGGTGAACGCTGAGGATATTAAGAAAAGGACAAAGGCGTTTGCATTACGAGTTATAAGCCTCGTGGATTCGTTACCGAAAGGAATGACCGCCAATGTAATTGGTCGGCAGTTGTTAAGATGTGGCACTTCGGTGGGCGCAAACTACAGAGCTGCCTGTCGAGCAAAATCGCAGGCTGATTTTATCGCCAAGATGGGTATTGTCGAAGAAGAAGCGGATGAGTGCCTTTACTGGATGGAGCTCCTGATCGAAGCAAGGATTGTAGGGCTTAAGAAGTTAGAGCCATTAATGAAAGAGGCTGACGAACTCTTGGCGATCACTGTTGCATCGATCAAGACCGCCAGAAAAACAAAGTAAAAACACATACTGATTACGCAATGCGGAATGATGATGGCGGAATTCGGAAAACAATATCAAGGCGATGAAATGAAATCCGCAATCTACAATCCGAAATCCGGAATCGCCAATCCGAAATCCGCAATCCGGAATCCGCAATCCGAAATCCACAATCCGAAATCCGCAATCCGGAATCCGCAATGATGAGGGTCCTGTTGATCGAGGACAACGCGGGGGACGCCCGTTTGATCGGGGAAATGTTAAAGTGCGCCAGGGGGAACCCCGTAGATCTCGAGCGCGCCAATGGCCTTGCCGCCGGCCTAAGTCGGCTGGGCGAGGGGGGTATTGACGCCGTCTTGCTGGATCTATCCCTCCCCGAAAGCCGGGGTCTCGATACCTTCGAAAGGGTGTCCGAGCAGGCCCCCGACCTGCCCACCATCGTCCTCACCGGCCTTGACGACGAAGAACTGGCCCTGGCGGCCGTCCGAAAAGGAGCGCAGGATTACCTGATCAAGGGGGAGGTGGATGGCGACCTCCTCGTCAGGTCGCTCCGATACGCCATCGAGCGCAAACGTATCCAGAAAGAACTGGAAACCGCCAACCGGGTCAAGAACGAATTCTTGAGCATCATGTCCCATGAGCTCCGCACCCCCCTGGGCATCATCATGATGTACGCGGGCATGGCCCACGACAAAATGCTCGGAGAAATCAACTCGGAGCAGGAAAGGGCGGTGGGGGAGATCCTCAATCAGTCCGACGAACTGCTCGGCATGATCAAAAATATTCTGGAAGCGACGAAGTTCGAGGCGGGCAGGACACAGGCGGACCTGGACTGGCTGAGCCCGGTGAGCTTTCTCAACGATCTTAGGGGGGCATACGGCTTTTCGCTTGCAAAAGGACTCACTTTGGAATGGGATTATCCGTCTACCCTTCCTTTGATCCGTTCGGACTGCGAAAAGCTCAAACAGATCCTGCACAACCTGATTCATAACGCTCTCAAATTCACCGCAAAAGGGGGCGTTACCGTTTGCGCCCGCCACCTGCCCGATCGGGGAGCGATTGAGTTCAAAGTTACGGATACGGGCACCGGCATCCCCGACGCCATGCAGAACATAATCTTTGAGATGTTTCGTCAGGTGGACGGATCCGAGACCAGAGCATACGGCGGCATGGGCCTGGGGCTCTACATCGTTAAGACCTTTGCGGAGACCCTGGGAGGCAGCGTCCGGGTTGACAGCCGGCCCGGCCGGGGCTCGACGTTCACGGTCACCGTTCCGGTCGATGAAGGACGGGCCGAGGCATGAAATTGAAACTGTTCTCTTTACCGGGCAAGAGGCCATGGGACCGCCTGAAACTGCAAGAGCACCCCGAGTCCCTTACGGATAGGAAGAAGACCATCATCAACCTCCAGTGGGTGGTCGTCATCGCTACGTCCTACCTTTGCCTCTTTCGCAAAGGAGAGGTGGTTCACGACCCGTGGGTGTATGGATTGATCGTTTTGTTTCTGGGTTCCATACTGCTGCTTACCCATCTCCGCTCCAGCTGGTTTACCCACAGGCTCTTCGCGCCCGCCCTCGTCATCGTGGACACGGTGCTGATCTCCTTGGGGATCAGCCTGAACCGGGACAGCCCCTGGGACCTCTACCTGATATTTTTCTTCGGCCTTTCCATAGCGGCCCTCGGTGAAAACCTCATCCAGATCGTCGTCGGATGTTTCATCATCAGCTTCGTTTCCGTGATAGCAAATTCCTTTTCCGCCGGCGGCCTCCCCGCTCTGGACGCGGACTCCCTGTTGCGAATCCCCTTCATCTTCGGGGTGTCCATCCTGTACGGGCATCTGGCCGAACAGGTCAAAAAGGAAAAAGGAAGGGCCAAAAAACTGCAGGAGACCGAGCAACTGAAGCGCCAACTCGTCTCAGCCCTGGCCCACGACATCAAAAACCCCCTGGGCGTCATCGGCGGATACGCCGACATCCTCGAAACGGAATTGCGCGAGCCGCCTTCGCGCAACGGCCAGCTGGAAGCCGTCCAGCGTATTCAGGACAACACTCAGAGGATCGTAAAGCTTGTAACGGGGTTCCTGGACGCGTCGCGCGTGGAAGCCGGCAAGGTCGAACTGACCCCCGAAGCGGTGCAGTTAAACCATCTGATCAGAGAGGTCGGGATTCAGCAAATGGGCGATCTGAGGAAAAAAGAGATCTCCCTGGAAATGGATCTCGACGAGCCGCTCCCCGACATACTGGGCGACGAGGCGCAAATGGAACGGGTCCTCTGGAACCTCGTGGGAAACGCCATCAAGTTCACGCCTGTCGGCGGGTCCATTAAGGTCAGCTCCCGGGCGGAGGGCGACCATGTGTCCATTAGCGTCAAGGACACGGGAGTGGGGATCCCCGAAGAGGAGCTGTCCCATCTCTTCAAAGAGTTCAAACGCCTAAAAGGGACGGGAAACATCGAAGGGACGGGTCTCGGACTTTTCATCGTCAAGACCATCGTGGAAGCCCACGGTGGAACGATCCATGCGGAAAGCAAGCCGGAGGAAGGATCCAATTTCATCATTCGTATTCCAGCAGGGCAGGAACCATAGGACGAAGGAATTATGAAAAGGCGCATTCTGTTGGCGGAAGACCATCCGACAACAGCAAAGGTTATGAGTGAGGAGTTGAATCTCCTTGGTTACGAGGTCACCGTGGCGAAAAATGGGCTTGAGGCCGTGGCCATGGCAAGCCGCGATCTTCCGGACCTCATCATCATGGATATTCGGATGCCGAAGATGGACGGTCTTCAAGCCGCTGCGGCCATTCGCCGGAATCCTATCACCGCGGCGATTCCCATTCTCGCCGCTACCGCCAAGGCTCTCACGGGAGACAGAGAAACGTGCCTGGCAAGCGGCTGCACCGAATACATCTCCAAGCCCTTCACCCATAAGGAGTTGGAAGCCGCCCTTGAGCGACTCCTGGGGGACTCCAAAGAATAAAACCCCGGGATCCGCGCGGACTTTTCCTATCCCTCCGCACGCAGGGGTAAAAGGGGCCTGGCTCCGCTCTGCGGTGCCTGTCCCCGGTGCTGAAGCTCACGGAGCAGACTTTGCGGGCCGTCGATTCACCCGGGGCAAAATTCGTCCGGCCACTGCACAGTTCTTGGGTCGCAGCCATTACCGCGCCCATGGGGGGAGCCGGAAAACCCTTTACTCTCCAGTCACTTAGACAGCCAGGCGCAGAACAGCCCCCTGGCACGATTTGTGCATCAAAATCAGCAACTTAGATAACCCCATCTCCTCGCAGCGACCGTTTCCGGCAGCGGAGTAGGAGCCGTTGAATTCAAAAGGCAGCGGATTGTCATGACACTGGAAGAAGGCCGCCAGGCCAAGAAGAGCACCCTCGTTTCCCTCCAGTGGGTGCTGGTCATCGTCAGTTCCTATTTCGTCCTGTTCAGCAGGGGGGAAGTAATCCAGGACCCGCGGGCTTATCTGCTCATCGTCTTTTTCCTCGCCTTCATGCTGGTCCTCTACCGCCTCCCTCTAGGCGCCTACGATCACAAAATCTTCGCCCCTGCTCTGGTCATCATAGACACGGCCTTCACCACGCTGGCCATCGGACTCAACCGGGACAATCCCTGGGACCTGTTCATCGTTTTCTATTTCGGCCTGTTCATCGCGGCCATCGGCGAGAATCTCCTTCAGGTGGTGGCCGGATGTTTTATTATTACCGTCGTCTCGGTGACCCTCAGCTCCTACCAGAGAGGTATCGCCGCCCTGGACCCGGAGTTGTTGATCCGCATCCCCTTTATCTTCGGCGTCTCCCTGCTTTTTGGCTTCCTCGGAGACCAGGTCAAAACGGAGAAAAAAAGGGCTGAACACGCGGAAGAGACTCAGAAAATCAAGCGGCAACTGGTCTCGGCTCTGGCCCATGATATTAAAAATCCCCTCGGGGTGATTATGTTTTGCGCCGATACCGTGGCCGGCCGCCTTGAAAAAGGAATCCACGATGAAGAAAACTCCAGGGCCCTCCATTCCATTCAAGACAACGGCCAGCGCATCGTCAAGCTGGTGACGGGTTTCCTCGACGCCTCCAAGGCGGAATCGGGAAAAATGGAGATGCTTCAGGAGCCCGTCAACCTCAATCGATTGCTGCACAACGTGGGCGAGCAACAAATGGAGAACATGCGCAAGAAACAGATCTCCCTGGAAACCGAGCTGGAGCAGCCGCTGCCCAACGTGCTGGGTGACGAAGGACAGCTCGAGCGGGTTTTGTGGAACCTCATCGGTAACGCTATTAAATTTACCCCGTCGGGCGGAACCATCCGCATGAGCTCCCGAGCCGATGACGGCCACGTTTCCATCAGCGTCAAGGATACCGGAATGGGAATTCCCGAAGACGAACTACCCCAGCTCTTCACGGAGTTCCGTCGCCTGAAAGGCACGGCGAAAATCGAAGGCACGGGCCTCGGGCTTTTCATCGTCAAGACCATTGTCGAAGCCCACGGTGGAACCATTTCCGCTCAGAGCACCGAGGGGCAGGGATCGACGTTTATCGTTCGCCTGCCCATCTTTCAACCCTAATCCGCCCCTACACTGCCGGCTTTAACGTTTGGCCATCCATGCCAGCCAGGGCAACAAAATTTGTCTCGGGGCGCTGGCAGTTTCGGTTCTCAGGCAGTCATTCGCCTCGCCGGAACGCGCTTTTAGAGCTCCCATGGCAAGAAACTCGGCGTAAAAGTAACAGCTTACACAGCATCACGAACATACGGTAAATTGGCATGACTTATGCTTACAATTATGTACAACCCGGACCTCCTTTTAGAACAAAACACTAAGACATTGAAAATGCCGACTCCCCTGCGCGTATTGATCCTCCAAAATCAGCCATCCGACGCCCAATGGATGCTCGCCCCTGTGCGCCAGGCCGGGTACGAACCCCGGTGCCAGCAGGTGGATAACCAGAAAGACTATCTGCGCCAGATGGAATCTCTTCCGGACCTGATCCTCGTTGACGACGGGCCGCAGGATCTTTGCGGCAACAGGGCCCTGAGTCTCATGAGGCAGCGCGGACTCGATATCCCGCTCATCGTGGTCAACGGCGCCAAGGACCATCAAGCAGTCGTCGAGGCCATCAGACAAGGCGCCGCAGACTATCTGGTCAAAGAGCGTATCCACGAGCTCGGGCATGCGGTCCAAAGGGCATTGGCGGATAAGAAACGGCGGGACCAGCGCAAGCGGCAGGAATTGGAGCAGCAAACAATCGTCACCCATATCCCCATGGGACTCATGATGTCCGACGACCAGGGGACCGTCCAATGGGTCAATCAGGAGATGGCGGCCATGTTCGATCTTAGCCCGCAAGCCATGGTGGGCAAGAACTGGTACGCCATTGTGCCGGCCATGGAGGAACACCGCAAGATCCACGACCGGGTATTCATTGGCGAGGCGATGGAGTTTTTCGAAGCGAGGATCCCCTTCCCCGAAGGCGACCGATATTTCGAAGTCCATTACCGGCCCATCGCGGACGAAGCTAAAAAAGTTCTGGGCATGTTGACCATGGCCCAGGAGATCACCAAGCGCAAGCGCACCGAGGCCAAGGTGAAACAGACCTACCAGGACCTCAAGCGAAGCGAAAAGATGCTGGCCAAGGCTCTGGCGGACTTAAAAATGTCCCACGAGGAACTGAAGGCCACCCAGTTGCAGTTGATTCAAGCGGAAAAGCTGGAATCCGTCGGCCGCCTGGCCGCCGGCGTGGCCCACGAGGTGAAAAACCCTCTGGCCATCATCCAGCTGGATGTCGACTACCTGTCGAAGAATCTCACTTTCGAGGACGAGAATACCTCCATGATCCTGGAAGACATCCACCATGCCGTCCAGAGGGCCGATTCCGTCGTCAAGGGTCTGCTGAACTTTTCTGCCTCGGGAGACCTCGTCACGAGTCCCGAGCCCCTGGAAGCCGTCATCGAGGGATCCCTGGTCCTGGTAAAACATGAACTGGACCGGTGGCACATCAACGTGGTCAGGGACTTTGGCGCCTCTCTTCCCCGTGTAAAGGTGGACCGCAACAAGATCGAACAGGTCTTCGTCAATGTTTTCATCAACGCCATCCACGCCATGCCCGACGGAGGAACCCTCACGGTCAGGACCCGGTTGGAACGGCTGGGCCAGATGGATCCCAACCTGGGGGACCGGGAGGGGAACAAGCTGCGGGCCGGGGACACCGTGGTGGTTGCCGGGGTGGAAGATACCGGGACCGGCATTCCGGAAGACCAGCTTTCCCGGATCTTTGATCCCTTTTTCACCACGAAGCCCACAGGCAAAGGGACCGGCTTGGGACTCACCGTGACCAACAAGATTGTCGAGTTGCATGGAGGCATGATCGAAATCAAAAACCGCAATGAAGGCGGGGTCAGGGTCCGCGTTATGTTCAAGGCTCATAAGGAGAAATAGCCATGGGGAAGAAAAGAATTCTTCTTGTCGACGACGAGCCGAGCTTCACCAGGGTTTTGAAGCTGTGTCTCGAGAAAACCGGATCCTACGAAGTCCGGGAGGAGAACCGGGGCACTATGGCCATGGCTACCGCCAGGCAGTTTAAACCGGACCTGATCCTTCTGGATGTCGTGATGCCGGACATCGACGGGGGCGAAATTGCCTCGGGCATCATGGCCGACGAGAACCTTAAAGACACTCCCATCGTGTTCCTAACCGCCGCCGTCGCCAAGGATGAAGAAGGCGTCATTTCGGGCCACCCATTTCTCGCCAAGCCGGTCGACACGGAGGAAGTGATCAAACGAATCGAGAAGTCCCTCTCGGACACCTAGAGGAGTCCTTGGCTTCGCTCCCCCCGTAGCCCCCTCTTCGTCAATCCGCCCTACTCTGACTATCCCAGACCCGGTTGCATACCCAACGGAACGTCTCTGGAATATTGCGGAATTCGGCATTAAGGTTGACTCCGGCTCTTGCACCCTCACGGCTCCTTCGATAGGCTTGCCTTGAGATATGGTTTGAAGGACCCACGTTTCGGCGTAGCGAGGTCTCAAGTGTCTGCTCCGTGAGAAGCGTCCTTCCATTTGGGATCCGATGAAATCACAGCGCGACCTGTCGTGATTCCACGATGGTTCAAGGTTCCGGCCCGTCCATCGCACAATGACCGACGGCAAAGGAGTTCGGCTCAACGGATACCGAAAACTCCGTAACGAGGTTTGATATTAGGGATCGGTCCATGGCACAGAACACGCGCCCTCACATTTTTTCCAGGGAAGAGCGACCTCTCTGGCAGGTTACGGCGCCTTCCATCTGGTCGCGAAACGGCGGCCATGTGGTTTCCGACCCGGTCTCGGCTGTCCTGAGAACGCTGTTCGACCAGCCTCCCTGGCTGGAAGCTTTCCACCTCTACGATGAACGAGGAGCCCGCTTGTTCGAACAGATCTGCGAGCTCCCCGAATATTACCTGACGCGAACGGAGGAGAGCATTCTGCAGCAACGGGCCGAGCGGGTCATCGCCCTGGCGCCCGTGGAGTGCATTGTCGAGCTGGGCGCGGGTTTCTCAAAAAAAACCATGCACCTGCTGAAGGAGCAGGTCCGCCAGCGCTGCGGCGGGATCTTTGCTCCCGTGGACGTAAGCGTCACGGGTTTGGTGGCATCCAGGGAGGCCGTTTGCAAAGAATTTCCGCAACTGGAGTTTCAAGGTCTCAAGGCGCTGTTCGATCAAGGGATTGCCAGCGTTGAAAAGGAGCTCCCCACCCTCTTTGTCTTCCTGGGAAGCACCCTGGGGAACTTGAGCCATTCCGAGTTCATACGTTTCTTCCAACATCTGTCCGAGTCCATGGGCCCCCATGACTTTCTGCTGCTGGGGGTCGACCGCGTAAAAGACGAGCAAGTCCTCGAGCGTGCTTACAACGATTCCCGGGGTCTCACGGCGGCTTTCATTCTCAACGTCTTTGAAAATATCAACCGCCTGCTCGGCAGTGACTTCCAACCTGACAAGATGCGCTACGAGTCCCATTATGAACCCAAGCAGCAACGGATCGAGATGTCGTCCGTGTCAACCTGTACTCAGGAGATACACTTCCCCAGCCATAGAGCTTCCCTCACCTTGAAAGACGGCGACGAGATCCTGGTAGAAATCAGCCGCAAGTTCGAACCCGAGAATCTTAAAAAACAGCTCCGGTTCTTTGCCTTGGATCCGGTGGAGCACTTCACCGATCCCAGGGAGTGGTTTTCCCTTCTGCTTTTAAGGAAAGTACCCGAACTCTGACGTCGCCCCGGCGCGACTCCGTAGAATCTTCATGACCGGCAGGTGGCTTGTATTTTCCTTTGTCGCCGTTGGCGTCTTTCTTACCACCAGCGGGCTCACCATCGTCAACGTTGCTCTACCTTTTATTGTCGAGGATTTTCACGCCGATCTCCGCAGCGCCCAGTGGATTCTTCTGGGCTACTTGTTGGCCACCTCGAGCACCCTGATCAACTTCGGCAGGCTGGGCGACCTTCTGGGAAGCATAAGGATCCAGACCACGGGCTCTTTGATTTTCATAGCCGCCTCCCTCCTTTGCGGTTTTTCCTCCTCCGTGGAGATGCTCATCGGTTTCCGCGTTCTCCAGGCGCTTGGCGCCTCCATGATCATTGCCACCGGCCCGGGAATCATCACCGCGTCTTTTCCCGCGGAACAGCGGGGCAAGGCCGTGGGGCTTCAGGGCATCGTCGTGGGGGTCTCCCTCTCTCTGGGTCCCAGCCTGGGTGGGTTTTTAACCGGCCTTTTTGGCTGGAAGTCCGTGTTTCTTTTCAACGTTCCCGTCGGTCTTTTGGGCGTGTCGCTGGCCTACTTCATCAGGGAACCGGCGGTAGAGCGTAAGAAAGTGAATATCGATGTTCCCGGCTCCATCCTGCTCTTTGCCGCCATTGCCTGTCTCGTGCTGGCGACACACCGATCCCGGGACTTCCCATGGACCTCTCCCGGCATCGCCACCCTTGTCGTCCTCTCTCTGTTACTTGCCCTGGCCTTCATCCAAGTTGAAAAACGAGCTACCCACCCCATGCTCGACCTGAGTCTCTTTAGCAATCGGATCTTTACCCTCGCCCAATTGGGTAATTACCTGAGCAACATGCTGATGTTCAGCGTCTTGTTCCTGATACCCTTCTACCTCGTTCATATCCACCAGTATTCCGCCGAAACGGTAGGCCTCCTGCTCATTCCCCTGCCCCTGACGATGATCGTGGGAGGCCCCGTCAGCGGATTCTTGACGGACCGCCTGGGAACCAAGTGGTTGTCGGTCATTGCCATGGGGCTTTTATGCGTCGGGCTTCTCTCCCTTTCCACCCTCGATCAAGATTCTTCGCCCATGGGAATCATGCTCAGGTTGGTGCTTCTCGGCTCGGGACGGGCCTTTTACCGCGCTCCCAACCTGACCGCCATCCTGAGCGTCATCACCAAAGAGAGGTTTGGGGTCGCCGGGGGCATTTATGCCACCATGCGACATCTTGGAAACATCTCCGGTGTCGCCATGTTGGGAAGCTTCTTCAATTCCCGCCTGGCCGCCACCGTGGTAACGGAAGGGCCTTCGAGTCCCGGTCAGAGCCTGGCCGGAGCTGCCTCTGTCCAGGCCTTTCATGAAACGTTTCTCCTGGCCACGGCCGTTGCGGTCATCGGAACGCTTCTGGCGATGCTGCAAAGGGAAGTTCGGACCTCGCCGTTATCCTCTGAAGATTCCCCGGCCGCAGGGTAGCCCGCCCCGTGGAGTATTCCCCACGATCGTGGCGAGTGCCCATAAATGAAAATCTACTCCACGGGGCCCGCCCCGTGGAGTACCACTTGCAACTGGGATTACTCCGTTTGGTCGGGGCGTTTACTACACGGGGCAAGCACGCCAAGTCTGTTGAGCTTGTAGGGTTTGTCGGGTTGTTTAGTCCGTTCAGTCTATTTGGTCTATCTTGTTTGTCTAATTTGTTCGGCCTGTCACGTTTTCCGAGTGTGGGGTCTATTTGCTATTGACCATTGACTAATAACGATTGACTCTTTTCTATTCGCCATTTGCCATTCGCGCTTTGCCCTTTGCGCTCTTGGCAACGTTCGAAGGGAGCTCACGACAAAGTCTTGGCGCGAAAGACGCCGGCGAAGTCGACCTGCGGTGCGTAATGTTGGCAGGAAGCTAAAGAACCGCCGACCGGGCCAGCCTGGTCCGGTACCAGAGGACCCCGGTATAGACCACCAGGAGCGCCGAATAGTTTGTGGCCATAAACCACCCCGTCGCCCAGGAGATTCCCCGGACATAGGGTGTCGGGAACGGCCAGAGGTATGGGGTTGGGAAATAGACCAGGTTATGGGTGGGGATGTCGCACAAGATGTGCAATCCCCACGCGAGCAAAACCCAGGGACAACTTCGTTTCCACGCCCAGACCACGGCAAACATGAGGCACCAAAGAACCAGACTGTGAGTGAGGTTGTAGGCATGGAAGACAACTTCAGGAAGAATCTCCAGGGGCGGAGGACCGGAAACCGTGCCCAGAATCCTCGCGCCTATCCACTGGGGATGGGTGAGATGAAACAGACCGAAGGATAGCAGGTCCGGCGCCATACCCAGCAGAAGGGCGGCGGTAAATTTATTCCTCCCCAGCGGGACAAAGCCCGCACCCCCCCAAAGACCATGTGCCAATACATCCACGGGAATTCCGTTCCTCAGCGGCCTGTTCCTACCGCGCGCCGGTAGCGGCCTCCTTCAATTGGCTGGTAAAGTGAGTTCGAAGTCAAGGGACGCCTTTTTCCCGGAAGTTACGGTGACACGCTTGATTTGCGTCCCGAGTTTTTCCTGCCAAACCGCCACCTGGTAGGCGCCGGGCGGAACGTCGGTCAATGCAAAGTCCCCGCCGTCCGCAGTGACGGCGTAGTAAGGATGTTCGGACACGAACAGCCAGGCGCTCATCCAACCGTGCACGTCGCATCGGACGGCAATGCGCTCGGCCTGGGCGAAGGTCTCGGCGATCTTCCTCCGGTACTTAGGTTGGGCCCTGTTGAAAGGTCCGTTCTTCTCGCTAAAGGAGTGAACATTGTGCAAGATGTCGTCGCTGTTGAGAATCTCAAGTGTCGTTCCCACGGGGAAAGCAAGTACATGGGGTTCGTACCTGCATCCTTTCTGGTCCAGTACGGCATTGACCGGCGCTGTTTTCTTTCCCCTGTGGATATCCACCAGGTGCACCACGGCCCCCGCAATGCCGCCCCCGGGCCCGACGGTCAGGGACGGGTCCACCTGCATCCGGCCACAGGTCCCGTGGTCCTTGGTCACCGCAATGGGGACGGGTGCCCATGACCCCTTGAAAACAACCCTTCCCGCGATGGTCCCGCCGTTTAGCACGTCCATGGTCTGGTAGCCCGCGGGCACGGCCTCCTCTGCGGGCCGGGCCGGCTTGGAACTCCGGGGCGGAGGGGAATCAGTCTTTTCCCGGCTGCACCCCAACACGAGGAAGATCCAGCCCGAGGCTGCAATCCAAAGAACCATCAATGTCGCTTTTACTTTCATACGAACCGAAGATCGGGTCACAGCCGCGCGCAACGAGAGCCAAGGGGACGCTAGGGATCCGTGCGACTCCGGAAACCATCGGCTGCCAGCGTCTCGGAGATCCGCAGGATATGCTCCGGACCGGTGGTTTCCAATACGATTTCGACCTCCGTTTCCCCCAAGCCGATCTCTCCGAATCCCCGGACGTGGTGGATATCCAGGATATTCGCCCCCTGGTCCCCGATGCGCTGAGCCAGTCGCGCAAGGGTTCCCGGGCGGTCGGGAATGATCACCGAGACCCGGACCAACCGGCCCTCCTGGATCAGCCCCTTATCAATGATCCGGGACATTACATTGACATCAATGTTCCCCCCGGATACGACCAGAGCCACCTGTTCGCCCGCAAACACCGCCTTTTGATTCACCAGGGCAGCCAGGGGGGCCGCCGCCGCTCCCTCTGCGACGGTTTTTTCGATTTCCAGGAGAAGAAGGACCGCGTTGGCGATCTCGCCTTCACTTACCGTAACAACGTCGTCAACGTACCGTCGAACCAGCTCAAATGGGACCTTTCCCACCGAGCGCACCGCAATTCCGTCGGCAATGGTGGCGGCGGGCGGAACCTCCACCACTTTGCCTTCGGCAAGGGCAACCTTCATGGCCGGGATGCGTTCGGCCTGTACACCGATCACGCGAACCGCGGGCTTAAGCTTCTTGACCGCCAGCGCAAGCCCCGCGATCAGCCCGCCCCCTCCCACGGAGACCACCACTGCGACCAGATTGGGATTTTGTTCCAGCAATTCGAGCCCCAGGGTCCCCTGGCCGGAAACTACCGCGGGATCGTCGAAGCCATGAATCATTGTCAGGCCCTCTTCATTCCCCAGGCGCACAGCCTCGCGCAGGGCGGCGTCAAAATCGTCGCCGAAGAGGTGCGCGCGGGCGCCGTAGCGTCGCACCGAGGTCACCTTGATCAACGGCGCCTGGAGAGGCATGACGATGGTAGCGGGGATCCCCAGGCGCTGAGCGTGAAAGGCCACCGCCATGCCATGATTTCCCGCACTGGCCGCGATCACCCCCCGCCGGCGCTCTTCCCCACCCAAGGTGAGAAGCCTGTTCAATGCCCCTCTCTCCTTGAAGGAACCCGTCATTTGCAGGTTTTCCAGCTTGAAATAGACCCGTTTACCCGTCATGCGGGAAACGGATTCGGAATAGGGGCAGGGCGAGAGATAGATGGTATCGCGAATTCGCTCCCTTGCCGCAACGATGTCCTCAAAGGATACCGCCGCCACTTTTTGATCCTTGGATTCCCCGGATGCCCGCATACGGATGGATCTGTCCTCACGCTCGTATTTCTTTAGATTTTCCACGTGCTTAGGGCAAATGTCAACAAAGATCGATTGTGCTCCCCTGGGACACGGTGTATCATAAAAATCATACGGATTTTGTGTCCATTTCTCGGGGTCGCGGGAATCCCATTACCATTTTCCGCGGCCTTTCGCTTTTCAGGAGGCCCGATGGAGCGGTATGGCGCACGAAGGTTCTTGAGTGGTTTGTTTGGTGTCTCCCTGCTGCTCCTTTCCGGGGCCGAGGCCACGTCCGCCGGGACGGAAGCGATCATCCAGGACGGTTCCCTGGTCGGTATCGAATATACCCTGAAAGACGATCAAGGCGGTGAGATCGAGTCCAACAAGGGTAAAGATCCGCTCCAGTACACGCACGGAACGCACCAGCTCATTCCCGGGCTCGAAACGGGCCTGGAAGGGATGCGCATCGGTGAGAAGAAGTCCATACGGGTCGCCCCCAAAGACGGTTACGGAGAAATCGTCCCCACCGCCTTCAAAGAGGTGCCCCGCAACAAGATCCCGTCGGATGCCCAACAGGTGGGAGCCGTGCTCGCCGCCCGAAGCCCCGAAGGGAGAACCAGGCCCGTGCGCGTGCATGAGGTCAAGGAGGAAACTGTGATTCTCGACATGAACCACCCCCTGGCTGGGAAAATATTGATCTTCGATGTGACTATCCTGGCCATCCAACCGGCCGCCGCAAAGTGACACCGCAGTTTACCGTCCGCACCGTTGCCTTCCGCTAAATTGTCATTCTCGCTCCGTTCCCGTGCACTCCTTTTTGACACCTCCACCCCCCACTTATAGACTGCCGGGAAATGGCCTCCTGTTTACTGAATTGCTCTGTGCGCAGGCTGCTCAAAACGATCTCGCAGGCAAGGCTTCGGCGTAGCTCTGCCGAGCGGCGCGTGATCCATCGACGAGCGCAGGCGCGCGTCCGCGGCACGTTGGAGCGACTCCGCTTGGAGCGGAAACGATTTCCGCGTCGCTTGGACGTAATGATTTCATACGCCCGCCAAGGGAAGGCTGGCAGCCCATGAGGCGCTTTCAGCAGCCTGCCGGGTTTTTCTACGGTTACGTCATCCTGGCCCTCTGCTTTATCAACATGATTTTTCAGCGCGGGGTGATGGGATCTTTCGGCGTCTTTTACGTGGCGCTGCTTGAAGAATTCCATTGGTCCCACGGAACCGTTGCCAGTATCGCCTCGGTCAACGCCATTGTTTATGCCCTGGTGTGCCCGCTCATCGGTTGGGCTTTTGACCGCTACGGGCCGCGGGTACTGATGCCTCTGGGAGGCGGCCTGATCGGACTCGGGCTCCTCCTTTCGGGGCTCAGCCGCTCCATTGGAGAGCTATACTTTTCATACGGGTTACTTGCGGGGGTCGGCCAGGCGGGGTTGGGCTTCGTCACCCAGAGCGCCCTCATCTCCCACTGGTTCCTGCGCCGCAGGGCCACGGCCGTGGGTATTGCGACCATGGGAATGGGACTGGGCGTCCTTATTATCGTTCCCCTCGCCCAGATTCTCATCGCCCATGTGGGATGGCGTACTGCCCTTATGGTGCTTTCCGGCCTTGGGTTTTTCATTGTTCTGCCGATCAACGCCCTGTTGCAGCGCGGCAGCCCCGCGGACGTAGGCCAACATCCGGACGGTACGCCCGCCATCGCCGCCCATG
>Ga0326597_10002294_pt1 | contig 28747 bp, 28 predicted proteins | sample RVTome_12_FD_203789 | JGI IMG/M metagenome (GOLD analysis project Ga0326597, IMG submission 203789) | Soil microbial communities from uranium-contaminated site in the Upper Colorado River Basin, Wyoming, United States - RVT100D185 | ecosystem: Environmental > Terrestrial > Soil > Contaminated >... | reverse complement strand
AAAAGCGGCGGTACTCCACCGTGTAACCGGCGGCGTGCCAGGGAGCGGCGGTGGCGTCGAGCACCAGTGGGTCGGAGAGCGCGAGGTCGAGCAGCAGCAGGCGCCGGGAGGGCGGCTGGCAGGCGGCGACGAGCAGGGCCAGCAAGACGACCGACCGCACGGGACTAGGCGACCACCACGTAGGGCGCGAGCGCGCGGCGCAGCTCCTGCGCCGTCTGCCAGCGCGCATCACGCGCCTTGGCGAGGGCCTGCATGACGGCATCACTGAGCGCGCGCGGCACGTCGCGCCGCAGTTTGCGCAGCTCGGGCGGCGCGTGGTGCTGCTGCATGTCGAGCACGGCGGCCGCGCTGGCGGCGGAGAAGGGCGGCCGCCCCGCGAGCGCCTCGAAGAGAACGACGCCCAGCGAGTAAATATCGGTCCGGCCGTCGATGTCGGGGGAGCCGCCCGCCTGCTCCGGGCTCATGTATTCCTCGGTGCCCACCACGAAACCGCTGCGCGTCACGCGATCCTCCCCGGACGTGGCGATCGCCCGGGCGATCCCGAAATCCACCAGCATGGCGCCGGACGGGGGGGGGGCGCACACGATGTTGTCCGGCTTGATGTCGCGGTGGGCGAACCCGTGCTCGTGTGCGTGCTCCAGGGCCTCGAGGATCTCGCACGCGATCCGCACGGCGCGGTCGATCGGCAGCCGCCGTTCGCGCCGCAGCACCTGGCGTAGCGTGTCGCCCGCCACGAACGGCATCACGAACCAGAGGAGGTAGTCGGTCTCGCCCGAATCGAGGAGCGGCGCGATGTGCGCGTGGTGGAGTTGCGAAGCGTACCGGATCTCGCGGAGAAAGCGGTCGGCGGCGACCGAAACAGCGAGCTCGGGGTGGAGGACCTTGATGGCGACCTTCCCGCCCGTCGGGTCGTAGGCGCCGAACAGCGTGGCATTACCCCCGCGACCCACCGCCGTGATCACGGTGTACCGGTCGCCCAGCGCCTTGCGCACCCGCTCGATCAGCTCGCCGCGCGGCATGTCACAACGTGAGCCAGCACCATTGTGGAAACGTACGGCCCGCGCCGCGTGGCGGCTACATCGGCGGCGTCAGGGGATGGTTGTGCCGCACGTCCTCGGCGAGCCTGGCGGCCAGGCCGTCCGGATCGGTGGCCGGCCAGCGCAGCAGCACCCCGAAGAGCACCTTGGTGGTCGTCGCATCGATCGCGAGGAGACTGACGCGGACCGAGTCCGGTTTCCCCGGGAGGGAATCCACCCGGGCGTAGATGGCGACGCCGGCGCCGGTGCGGCGCGCGAGCTCGACGGCGGAGATCTCGGGGCGTGGGGCGCTGCGCCACGTCTCGGCCACGACGGTCTGTGGAACCGCCGCGAGTGGCGGAGCAGTGAGGCGCTCGGTGAGGCGTTGCGCCAGACCCACCCGCCACCGCTCGAGCCCCCCTGCCCCCCCGCCCGCGGCGAATATGTCGACGGGCGCCACCGCGACGAGCCGGGGGTTCGGGGCGTGGCGCCGCGCGTACCGGACGAACGACACGGCGCCCCCTATCATGAGAAGCACGACGAGGCTGCCCAGCGCGAGCAGGATGCGGCGCGGGGCGACTTGTGGGGTCTCGGTCATGGCGTAGCTTCGCATCGAGCCCACCCGCCCACAAGGAGCCCGAGCATGCGGCTGCGTGTCCCGATTACCCTCGCCTGTCTCGCCACCCTGGCCGCCCGCGTCCCGGCCGCCGCCCAGCAACCCGCCATCGCCGCGCTGGCAGGGAGCCGCGACGCCGACAGCCTGCGGCTGCGCCGTCTGATTGCGTTGCACTGGGACTACACGATGCGGGAGTACCCGGAGTTTGCGACGGCGGTCGGGTACCCTAGCCAAAACGCGCGCTGGACAGACTACTCGGCCGATGCCCTGGCGCGGCGCAAACGCGAGCTGCACGAGCCGCTCGCGGTGCTCCAGTCGATCGACCGCGCCCGGCTGCCCGCTACGGACGAGCTCAACTACGACCTGTTTCGCCGCAACATCACCGACGCCCTCGAGGAAGGCCGTTTCCCGGGCGAGCTGATGCCGGTCACCCAGCTCGGCGGCGTGCAGCAAGACGTGCCGAGCACGATTGCGCAGAGTCCCGCAAGTACGGTACGCGATTACGAGGACATCGTCGCGCGGCTGCGCGGCGTGCCCGCGCTGGTGGACCAGACGATCGCCCTGCTGGAACGCGGCCTCGCCGCGCGGGTCACCCCGCCCCGCGTCACGCTACGCGACGTGCCCCAGCAGGTGCAGAACCTGCTCGTCGACGATCCGCTGACGAGCCCGATGTTGCAAGCGTTCACGCGGTTCCCCCCCCCCGCCGCCGTGCCCACCGCCGAGCAGGAGCGCCTGCGCGCCGCCGCGGTGGCGGCGTATCGGGAGGCGGTGGCGCCCGCGTTTCGGCGACTCCACACCTTTCTCGCGGAGCGGTACGTGCCGGGGTGCCGCGAGTCGATCGCGATGCGCGACCTGCCGGATGGGATGGCGTGGTACCGGGTGCGAGCCCGGGCGTCCACGACGACCGATCTGATGCCGGAGCAGATCCACGCGATCGGGCTGGCCGAGGTCAAGCGGATCCGGGCGCAGATGGACAGCGTCATCGCGGCAAGCGGATTCCGAGGCAGCTTCGCGGAGTTCGTGCAGTTCCTCCGCACCGATCCGCGGTTCTACTTCACGACGGCTGACGACCTGTTGCGCGCCTCGCGCGACATCGCCAAGCGCGCCGATCCGGAGCTGGTGCGCCTGTTCGGCACCCTGCCCCGCCTACCCTACGGCATCGCGCCGATTCCGGCGTATGCCGAGCGGTCGCAGACCACGGCGTACTACCAGCCGGGGAGCCCCGCGGCCGCGCGGGCCGGCACGTACTTCGTCAACACGTACGACCTCTCGGCGCGCCCCAAGTGGGAGATGCAGGCGCTGACGTTGCACGAGGCCGTCCCGGGGCATCATCTCCAGATCGCCCTGGCGCAGGAGCTCACCGGCGTGCCCGAGTTCCGCCGCTACGGCGGGTACACCGCATTTGTCGAAGGGTGGGGGCTCTACAGTGAGAGCCTGGGTGGAGAGATGGGCTTCTATGCCGATCCGTACAGCAAGTTCGGCCAGTTGACCTACGAGATGTGGCGGGCGATCCGTCTCGTGCTCGACACCGGCATCCACACGATGGGCTGGAGCCGGGCGCAGGCGATCGAGTTCTTCAAGGCGAATGCCGCGAAGAGCGAGCACGACATCATCGTCGAGGTAGATCGCTACATCGTGTGGCCGGGACAGGCGCTGGCCTACAAGATCGGCGAGCTGAAGCTCAAGGAGCTCCGCGCCTACGCGACCCACCAACTCGGCGACCGCTTCGACGTGCGCGCCTTCCACGACCAGGTGCTCGGCGCCGGCGCGGTGCCGCTCGACATGCTCGAGGGGCGGATCGGGGCGTGGGTGGCTGCGGTGAAAGCGCGCTAGGGACGCCGGTCTCGGCGGCCCGCCGCGCTGTTAGGGTGCAGCGGAAACTCTGAGGGAGGGAGGGAGCGGCATGAAGAATCGAGCTCTGGGCGCCACCGGGTACGACGTCAGCGAGATCGGTTTCGGTGGTTGGGGGCTCGGTGCCGACATGTGGCGCGGCGTCGACGATAGTGAGGGACGCGACGCGCTTCGCGAGGCTGTTGACGAGGGCGTGACGTTTTTTGATACGGCGTTGGCGTACGGAGACGGCCACAGCGAGCGTCTGATGGGGCAGGTGCTACGGGAGGAGATCCGTGACGGCCGCGCTGTCGTCGCCACCAAAGTTCGGCCGCTCAACAATGAATGGCCCGGAGACGGGAATAAATCCGTCGCGGAGATCTTTCCTGCACGACATCTCTCGGCGTGTACGGAAGCATCGCTCAGGAACCTCGGTGTCGACGCCCTGTCGCTCCAACAACTTCACGTGTGGCACGACGCCTGGCTCAACGATCCGGAATGGGGCGCGTCCTACGACCGGATGGTTGGCCTCAAAGAGGAAGGGAAGGTTCTGCACTGGGGGATTTCGATCAACGATCACGCGCCCGCAACCGCGCTTCGGGCGCTGGCGGATCCGATCTTTGAGACCGCCCAGGTGATCTACAACATCTACGATCGTTCCGCCGACGGAGCCTTGTTCGCCCTCGCGAGGCAAAAGCCGCTTGGCGTGATCGTCCGCGTACCGTTCGACGAAGGCGCGCTCACCGGCCGCATTCGATCCGACACGGTGTTTCCACCCGGCGACTGGCGAGAGCAGTACTTCCACGGCGACCGGCGTGCCGACGTCGAACGGAGAGCGGACGCCCTGGCCAAACTGCTCGATGACCAAGTCCAGACGCTGCCGGAGCTTGCCCTCCGATTCTGTCTGTCGTCACCGGAGGTGTCAACGGTGATTCCCGGGATGCGGCGCGCTGCACACGTTCGGTTCAACGTCGCAGCGTCGGAGAAGGGTCCGTTGTCACCCCGCATGCTATCCAGGCTGGAAGGACACGCTTGGGACAAGAACTGGTACCCAGCCTAGGGGTTCGAGCACCCTAGGGGCGCGAGCCGCGCGTTCCGAAGGATATCCAGTAGAGCAGCTTGTTGCGGAGCCTGACCGGATGACCTCTGACTAGGGCAGAAAGCAGCGTCGGGAAGAAGCCATGCAACGCATGTTTCGATGCCGCGTACGACGAGAGCTGCGGTCCCCTGGTGAAAGCGCGGTGAGCCCCGAGGGGGGAAGATTGATGTGGGCTTGACGGCCGGGGTTTAGCGTGGCGGCGTCATGGTTACCGTGTGCACCGTGCTCCCCGCCTCCGAGCGTCCGCGCATGGACGCGGTGGGCGACGGCTGCTTCGATACCCTGCACGCCGAATCGTTGCGGGAGGCGCTGCACGTCGCTCGGACACGCCGCGTGGACGCGGTGGTCATCTCGGTGCACCGCTGCCACGGCGAGGCGCTACCGGCCGTCGCGCGGTTCGTGCGCGAGTTCCCCGCCATTCCGGCCGTCGCGCTGGTGTCGCGTCACGACCGCGAGGCAACCGAGACGCTCCTGCGCCTGGGGGCGACGGGGGTGCGGACGGCCGTGGACTGTACGCACCCCGACGGGTGGCGCCGCCTGCGCGACGTCGTGGGCCACCCCGCCTCGCCGGTCACGGCGCGCGTGCTGGCGCGGCTCGTGCCCGCCTTGGGCGACGTGTCGGTGGAGACGCGGCTGTTCTTCGAGACCGTGTCGCGGCTGGCGCCGGCGCTCTGCACCGTGCGGGGCCTCGCGCGGCACCTGCGGGTGCGCCCGTCCACACTGATGTCCCGGTTCCATCGCGCGGGACTCCCCTCCCCCAAGAGCTACCTCGCCGCGATGCGGTTGCTGCACGCGGCGTACCTCTTTCAGAATCCCGGCTTGTCGGTGTCCGACGTGGCGTATCGCATGGACTATTCGTCGCCCCAGAGCTTCGGGCGCCACCTCAAGGCGGTGCTGGGCGTCACCGCCGGGGAGTTCCGCCGGCGCTTTCCCTTTGACGTGGCGCTGGCGCGCTACCTCGACCTGCTCGTCACCCCGTACCGCGAGGCCCTGCGCGCGTTTCACCCCCTCAATGCGGGGCTGTGGGACCAAGGACCCGACGCCGCAGCGGCCTCTCGGGCGGGGTGACTTCAGTCCGCCGCGGGGCGGACGATGCGATGTTCCGCGGTCTTCTGGTCGCGCCGCAGCATCGAGAAGCGCGCCATGCCGGTGCGCAACCGCTCGGCGAGCTGGGCGAGCTGCTGCGACGTCGCCGTCAACTCGCCCATCGACGTGATCTGCGCCTCGGTCGCGGCCGCGGTGCTGTTCGCGCTCTCCGACGACCGGCTGGAAATGGTCGCCACGCGCTGCAGCGACTGCGCCAGCTCCGCCAGCCGCTCCGCCTGGCTGCGGGAGACCTCGGCGGTCGCGTTCACCAGGTCGCCCATCAGCTGCACTCCCTGGTGCAGCTCTTGGAGCGCGCCGTCGGCCTCGGCGGCCACCGCGCCGATGTCGCGCACTTTGGCCTCGCCCGACTGCATCGCCCGGCCCGCGGCCTCGATGCCCGCGCGCAGCTCGCTCACCAGCTCCGCGACCTCCCGCGCCGACTTCCCCGCCTCGGCGGCGAGCGCGCGGACCTCGTCGGCGACGACGGCGAATCCCTCGCCGTGCTCCTCTGCCCGCGCGGCCTCGATCGCGGCATTGAGGGCCAGCAGGTGCGTCTGGCGCGCGATCCGCGCGATCGTCTGCGCGAAGACCCCGATCCGCTCCGACATCCCCGACAGCCCCGCCACGGTCGCGGCCGTGGTCCGCACCTCCTCGCCCACGGCGCGCAGCGTCGAGCTGGCACGCGCGACGCGCTCGCGGCCGCGCTCGGCGGTGGCGACGAGGCGCGCCGCGTCCACCTGCATCAGCTCGGCCCGCACCCGCAGCGATTCGGCCTGGTCTGAGGCCTTGGCGCTCTCGCCGCGCGCCCCATCAGCCAGGTCGCGCTGCTGCCCCAGGTCCGTGGCGAGCTCCTGGGAAGTCCCGGTGAGCGACTCGGTGGTGGCGTGCAGCTGCTGGGCGGCCGCCGCCAGCTGCTCCGCGAATGCGGCTACCTCGTCGGCCTCGCGCTGTACGCCGGAGATCGTCGCGCCGATCTCCTCCAGCATCCGGTTGAGGCTCTTCTCGAGGAACCCCAGCTCGTCGGATTCGGCCGCCGACGCGCGCACCGCGAGGAACCCCTGCTCCGCTTCCCCCATCACGCTGCGGGCCCGCCGGATGCGGGCGATCAACGTCGCCGGGATGCGCTTCAGCGCCATGGCGACGACGATGAACAGCCCGCTCTCGAAATACGCCGTCGAATCGAGTCCCGGCGCGCCGGGGTAGAGCGCGCCGTGCAGCCAGCTGGCGCCCAGATACGCGACCGACGTCACGAGCACGAGGAAGTCGCCTACCGCCTGGCCCTGGTCGAACGCGTACGGGAGTACGGCGATGAACAGGGCCGCGACCACCCCGCCGTGCCCGAACCACACGACGAGCAGAGTCACGAGGGCGACGTCCAGCACGGCCAGCATATAGATGAACCACCAGCGGTACCACCCGCGCTCGTTGATCATGCCGACTAGCGCGTTGACGATCGCCCCCGCTCCCGCCGCGAGGACAATCGTGCCGAGATGGGTCTCGATCGCGCCGCCGAGCCGGCCCACAATGCCGAGCACGAGCAGCGCCGCGGTGATCGCCCAACGGCGCCGGTGGCTGCGGTCGAACGTGTCGATGTCTTTGAGGCGCTGCTCGAGGCCGGTGGCGTCGTCCTGCCAGCCGCGCATGCGCGCGGCAAAGGAGCGGTGGGACCCGGACGAGCGGGGCAGGGGGGAGGAGGGGCGGGGGGGGGGGGTCACGGGAGCATTCTACCCGACGCCGGGACCCCCGGCGAGCCCGAGCTCCGACGCCGTCACGAGCGCCTCGACGGCGTAGCCGGCCCGTTCGAGGCTGGCGCGGCCGCCTTCCTCGCGGTCGACGACGGCCAGTACCCCCAGGACCTGGCCCCCGGCGCTCTCGACAGCCACGATCGCCTCGCGGGCGGAGCCGCCGGTCGTGATGACGTCTTCGACGATGACGACGGGGGTGCCCGGGGCGAAGCACCCCTCGATGCGTTTCCCCGTGCCGTGCGCCTTGGCCTGCTTGCGCACCGTGAAGGCGTCGAGGGGCAGGCCGCGGCCCCGGGCGGCGGCGGCGAGGGCGTAGGCGACGGGGTCCGCGCCCAGGGTGAGACCACCCACGGCCCGCGGAGCCCAGCGGCGCGCGGCGAGGCGGTCGAGCCCGAGGGGGCCGATCACCGCGAGCCCTGCGCCGGACATCGTGGTGAGGCGGGCGTCGATGTAAAAGGACGACCGCTGGCCCGAAGCGAGGACGAAGTCGCCGCGGCGCACCGAGCGCGCGAGGAGCAGGTCCTTGAGGTTCTGCTTGAGGTAGTAGTAGTCGCTACTACTAGTCACTTTCGTTTGCTCACGAGGCGCTTGAAGGCGGCGACCAGACGGCCGCCGCGGGGTTCGGCTGCCGCGCCCGCAATCCCCGCCTCGAGGTCGGCGGCGAATTCGGTCACCGTCGGCTGGCGGTCGGCGGGGTGGCGGGCCAGGCCTCTCATGAGCGCCGCTTCGAGGCGGGGCGGAAACTTGACCGCTTCGGCCGCCTGCGAGAGGGGGAGGGGCGGCTGGCTGAGCAGCTGCTGGAACAGCTCGCGGGGGCTCCGTCCCACGTAAGGATGGCGCCCCGTGAGCAGGTAGTAGGCGATGGTGGCCAGGCTGTAGATGTCGGCGCGCCCGTCCACCAGTTCGCCCGACAACGCTTCCGGCGCCACGTACTGCAGGGTCCCCACGAAGAACCCCGTGCGCGTGAGCCGCTCCTCAGGCGGCAGCTCAGCGTCCCGTGCGATCCCGAAGTCGAGCAGCTTCACCGTCCGCGTCGCGGGGTCGTACATGATGTTCTCGGGCTTCAGGTCCCGGTGCACGATCCCCGCTTTGTGGGCGGCCGCCAGGGCGTCGGCGAGCTGCCGCACGAGCGCGACGGCGTCAGCGGGAGCGAGGGGGCCGTTGCGGTGTAGGAAGCTGGCGAGCGACTCCCCGTCGGCCCACTCGAGGGCGAGGTAGTGCAGGCCGTCCGCCTCGCCGTAATCGTAAGTGCGCACCACACCGGGATGTACGACGCGGGAGCCGTACCCTGCCTCCCGCAGGAACCGCTTCACCGCCGTGGGGTCGCCCCTGAGCCGCTGGCGCAATACCTTGAACGCACAGGCCCCGCGCTCGGGATGCTCGGCGCGGTAGACCTCGGCCGTCCCGCCCTCGCCCACGCGCTCGAGGAGGCGGTAGCCGGCGATCGATCGGCCGGCAAGGTTCTCGCTGGACATTGGGGTTGGCGCGAAACTAACGTGCGAATTTGAGGGTCGGCAAGTGACACGACGCGCGGCGGCGCTGGCGGCGCTGGTTTTCATCGGGGGTGGATGCGGGTCCTGGCAACGGGTCGGGAGCTCCGACGCCCCCGGTCCGGGTACGACCCTCCCGCGCCTGTTCGACGCGACCTCTGTCTACCGCTCGATGGGCTTTCTTGCGACCGGGGGTCCGCTGCCCTACGTCGCGTCGGTCCGCTACCTCCGCGGTCCGGCCCCAGACTCGACGCTCGCCCTGTTCGCGCTCTCGCTCGCGAACTCGGCGCTCACGTTCCAACGCAGCGGCGCGGAGTTCGTCGCCGAGTACGGCGTCGAAGCGATCTTCCGGGGTGACAGCGGCCTCGTGCCGGTGCGGCACATCGCGCGAAACGAGCAGGTCCGCGTGCGCTCGTTCCAGGAAACGCTGCGCGGTGACGAGAGCGTCATCTTCCAGCAGTTCGTCACGTTGCCCCCGGGCGTCTACACGGTGAGGGTGATGGTGCGTGACCGGAACGGGCCCGCCTTCGCACGCACCGAGCGGGTGGACACGGCGCCCAACTTGTGGCGGCCGGGGATCACGCGGCCGATCCCGATCTACGAAGGCGAAGGTCGGACCCAGGTCGCCGCGCTGCCGGCGCTGCTCGCCAACCCTCGCGCGACCCTGCCGTACGGCACCGACACCCTCCGTTTTTACGTCGAGGGCTACGGGTTGGCCGGAGGTGCCCGGCTCGTCGCGCGAGTCGTGGACGGGAGTGACCGAGAGCTGTGGCGCGACACCGTGGCGCTGCGGGGGGATGCCAGTCTCGCGGCGGCGAGGATCGCGGTGGCGCCCGATCGGCTCCCGGTCGGCCAGGCGGAAATCGAGACGACGCCGGCCGGCGGCGGCGACACCACGCGCGCGCGCCTGCTCGTCAGTTTTTCCAACCAGTGGGTGATCACCAATTTTGAAGAGATGCTGAGCTTGCTGCGGTACTTTGACGGGCAAGTATGGGTGGACTCGCTCCGCAAGGCTGCGCCCGCGGACCGCCCCGCCGTGTGGCGGGAGTTCTGGAAGGCCACCGATCCCGTGGCGATCACGCCCGAAAACGAGGCGCTCGACGACTACTTCCGCCGCGTGCAGCAGGCGAACGCCCGGTTCGCCGACGAGGGGAAACCGGGGTGGCTCACCGACCGCGGCGAGGTGTTCATCACCCTGGGTGACCCGGACGAGGTGCTCGACATGTCGAGTGGCATGGACCGCAGCGGGCTGCGCGCCATCCGGTGGACCTACACGAACTATCGACTCGTGCTGTATTTCCAGGACCAGACCGGGTTCAACCACTTCAGGCTGACGCCGACGTCGCGCGCCGAGTACCAGCGCGTCCTGGCGCGGGAGCGACGCTCGCGGTGAGACGGGCCGGGGCGCTCTGGCTGGCGGTGCTCGCGGCCCCGCCCCTCGCGCCGGCGCAGGTCCCGGTAGACCGGACGGCCACGTTCCGCGCCGAATCGTTGCGGCTTGCCGGACGCCCGTGGCATGCCGCCGAGACGTTGCTCGCGGCCGCGGCGCGCGACTCCCAACCCGATGCGTTCCTCGTCGTCGAAGGGGCGAAGGCGGAGTTGCACGCCCGCCGCTACGACCGTGCCCGCGGGTTGCTCGCCGGACAGCCCTGGCTCGAGGACTACGACGGGGGTGAAGCGCTGGCGGTGTTGGGCCAGGCGGAGAGCGGGCTGGGCCAGTACGCCGCCGCGGCCGCCCACTTCGGCGCTGCCCGTGCCCGCGCGTCGGGGGCGCGCGCGGCGCTCTTGGCGGTGCGCGGGGGGCTGGCGCACGAGGCGGCGGGACAGCCAGACAGCGCGGCGGGCGAGTTTGCCGCCGCCCGGGCCGGCGGGCTCAATGCGATCGACGGCTGGCTGCGCGTGCGCCAGGCGCGGGTCAGCCGTGACACGGCCGCCGCCTTCCGGCTGCTTGCCGACGTACCCGCGCCGGCCGCCCGCGAGGCGGTGCTGGCGCGGGCCCGGGCGCTGCTGCTCGCGGCCGACACCGCGGGGGCCCTCGACGCCTTCGTGCAGGCAGGGAAGGGGCTGGACGTCGCGCGACTGGCGCTCGCCGCCGGCGACTCCGCGCGGGCCCGCGCGGCGCTGTACGATCTGATGGCCCGCGCGCCGCTGAGCGATGACGCGGCGGCCGCAGTGGCCCTCGCGCTGGGCCCGCTGCCGCCCCGCGCCCCCGGGGAGCACGTCGCCCTGGGCCGGGCGCTGAACCGTCGCGGCACCGCCGCCGATGCCCAGATCCATGTGCAGCACGCGATCCGGCGCGGCGACTCGAGCGCCGCAACGCTCGTCTTCCACGGTGAGCTGCTGGTCGCGACGGGGCGCTACGCCGCCGCCGCCCGCGCGTATCGCGCGGCCGCGCGCGATGCGGCGCTCGGCCCCCTCGCCGTCTATCGGCGGGCCCGGGTCCTCGTGCGCCTCGGTGATCCGGGTGCGACGGTCGCGCTGTCGGGGTTCGCGCAGACCTATCCCGCCGACACCGCCGCCCCCACGGCGCTCTACGTCCTCGGCGACGCCCTGTTTGATCGTGGCGACTGGAGCGGTACTGCCCGGTGGTTCGGCGAGCTGATCGTGCGCTACCCCGCTGACGCCCGCTCGTCGCTGGCGCGGTTCCGCCTCGCGGCCCGCGCCTACCGCGCGGGGCAACTCGACAGCGCGGCGGCCCTGTATCAGGGGGAGGTCTCGGCGGGAGGGCCGCAGCGCAGTGGTGCGCGGTTCTGGCTTGGAAAGGTGGCGCTGGCCCGCGGCGACACCGCCGGGTCGCAGACCATCTGGCGCACCCTCGCGCGCGACGACTCGCTCGGCTACTACGGCCTGCGCGCGCGGCGCGAGACCGACCTGCCGCCGCTCGTGATCGTTCCGCCGCTGGCGACGGTCCCGCCTGCACCGGCGAGCGTCGCCGCGGGGCTCGCCCGGCTCGACACCCTGGCGCTCGCCGGCCTCGACAGCGAGGCGCAGATCGAGGTCCGCGCCCTCCTCGCTCGGCCACCCCGGGAGCTCGACGCGTTGCTCGCGTGGAGCGAAGGGTTGGGGCTGCGCGGCTACGGCTCGGCCGCGGTACGCCTCGGGTGGCAGGCAGCCCTCAAGGGGCCGGCCGACGCCCGCGTGCTGCGCGCCATCTACCCGTGGCCGGTCCGGGCTGCCGTCGAGGCGGAGGCGCAGGAGTTCGGTGTCGATGCCATCCTGCTCGTCGCTCTGGTCCGCCAGGAGAGCGTGTTCGATGTCGAGGCGCTCTCGCCCGCCGGGGCCCGCGGCCTCGCCCAGCTCACCCCGGGCACGGCAGCGATCACGGCGCGCGGTCTCGATGTGACGTTCTACCCGGAGTGGATCACGGTCCCCGATCTGAACCTGCACCTCGGCGCCGCGCACCTGGCCGAGCTGCTGCGGCGGTTCCGGCGCCTCGATGCCGCGATCGCGGCTTACAACGCGGGTCCCTCCCCGGTGCGCCGTTGGCTCGAGCGCGACGGCAGCGACGATCCCGATCAGTTCATCGAGCTCATTCCCTATCCGGAAACGCGCGGCTACGTCCGCAGCGTGCTGCGCAACCGCGAGCTATATCGCGCTTTGTACGCGGCGCCCTAGTCCTGCTTGACAGTCTTCCCACCGCCCCTCATTTCTATCGCGCTCGACACGAAGGCCGGGCAGGCGCGCTGGCGCCCAGTGTGCGACTTTGCCGGAGAGATTCGCATGATCAAGGGAAAGGTGAAGTGGTTCAATGACGCCAAGGGCTATGGCTTCATTGAGCAAGAGGGTGGCGAAGACGTCTTCGTGCATTTCTCCGCCATCCAGATGGACGGCTTCAAGACGCTCGCCGAAGGTCAGGTGGTGGAGTTCGAAGTGAAGCAGGGCGACAAGGGGCTCCACGCCTCGAACGTCATGCGCGTCTGACGCGCCCCGCACCGTTCGCGCCGCCCCGCCCGCGACGCTCCGGGCGGGGTTATTCTTTTCGCCATGCCTCCCCCCGCCCCTCCCGAGCGGCTCTTCCTCGTCGATGGCTATGCCCTGATCTACCGGGCGTTCTTCGCCATGATCGCGCGTCCGCTCACGACGCGCCGCGGCGAGAACACGTCCGCCGCCTGGGGGGTCACGAACTTCCTGCTCCGGCTCCGCGCCAAGCACCGCCCCGACTACCTGGGGTGGGTCCACGACGTCGGCGAATCCTTCCGCCACCGGCAATTCCCGGCGTACAAGGCCACCCGTGAAAAGCTCGACGAGCAGCTGCAACAGGACTTCGATCGCTCCGTCGAGCGCATCGAACAGATCCTTGCCGCCTTCCGCGTCCCCGTGCTGGGCCTCGATGGCTACGAGGCCGATGACGTGATCGGCACCCTCGCCGGGCAGGCCGCTCAGCGGGGGCTCCACACCGTGATCGTGTCGGGCGACAAGGACTTCTACCAGCTCATCGGCCCCCACATCGCGCTCCTCAATCCCGGCCGGGGCGGCCCTGCGGCGGTTGAGGAGCAGTGGGTGGACCCCAGCAACGCGAGCGAGCGCCTCGGCGTGCCCCCCGGGCGCGTCGTGGACTACCTGGCGCTCGTCGGTGACGCTTCCGACAACATCCCCGGTGTAAAGGGGGTGGGGGAGAAGACCGCGCTGGAGCTGCTCGCGGCGCATGGCGACCTCGACACGATCCTGGCGCGCGCCGCCGAGCTGCCCGGCAAGCGGGCGCGCGAGGCCCTGCTCCAGCACGCCGATCTCGCGCGCCTCTCCCGCGAGCTCGTCACGATCCGGCGCGACGTCCCCGTGGAGCTCGATCTCGACCGCCTGCGTGTGCGGCCCCCCGACGTGGCCCGGCTCACCGAGCTGTTCACCGAGCTCGAATTCCGCTCGCTCATCGCGAAGCTCGAGCCGCCCCCCCCCCCCGCCCCCCCCGCCCCCCCCGCGGCGTCGGAGAGCACCGCTCGGGCCACGACGCGGACGCCGGTCGCGACGCTGACGCCGGCGCCCGCGAGCGCGGCGATCGTGGACGACCCCTCGCAGCTGGCTGCGGTCCTCGCCGAGTGCCGGCGCACGCGCCTCGTCGCGCTCGATACCGAGACTACCGGTCTCGACGCCATGCGGGCGGAGCTCGTGGGCCTCTCGCTCGCTGTGGCGCCGGGCCGGTCGTGGTACCTGCCGTTCGCGCACCTCCCGCCCGACGGGCCGCTCGCGGGTGGCGAGCCGCCCCGCAACCTGCCGCCGCTCGCGAGCGACGCGCTCGCGCCGCTCCGCGCCCTCCTCGCCGACCCGGGCGCCCGGAAGGCGGGGCACAACATCAAGTTCGACTGGCTGATCCTCCGTCGCGCGGGCGCCCCGCTCTCGGGTGTGACGTACGACTCGATGCTGGCGAGCTTCGTGCTCGATCCGGGGCGCCGCTCACACGCCCTCGACGAGCTGGCGCGGGAGCGGTTGGGGATCGAGATGCAGACCTACAGCGAGCTGGTGGGGAAGGGCCGCGCCGAGCGCCCTTTTGCCGAGGTGCCGCTCGCCGATGCGGCCCGCTACTGCTGCGCCGACAGCGAGACGGTGCTGCAGCTTGAGGCCGCGTTCCGTCCGGAACTCGAGGACCACCGCTTGCTCCCCCTGCTCGACACGATCGAGATCCCCCTCGTTCCGGTGCTCGTGGAGATGGAATCAACGGGGGTGCTGATCGACCGGGCCCTGCTCGGCGAGATCGGTCGCGCCTTCGCGAAGGAGCTGGCGGCTCTCGAGCTCGAGATCTACCGTGCCGCCGGCGGCGATTTCAACATCAATTCCACGCCGCAGCTCCGCTCGGTGCTCTTTCACAAGCTGCAGCTCCCGGTGCAGAAGCGGACCAAGACTGGGGCTTCCACCGACTTCGAGGTGCTCGAGCAGCTCGCGGCGATGGGTCACGAGGTGCCGCGGCTCATGATCGAATACCGCGAGCTGGCGAAGCTCAAGTCCACCTACGTCGACGCGCTCCCCGGCTTCATCCACCCCGAAACCGGCCGCGTGCATACCAGCTACAACCAGACCGGCGCCGCCACGGGGCGGCTCTCCTCGTCCGAGCCGAACCTGCAGAACATCCCCGTGCGCACGCCGCGCGGAGAGGCAATTCGGCGCGCCTTCGTCGCGCCGCCGGGGCACCTGCTCCTGACCGCCGACTACTCCCAGATTGAGTTGCGTCTCCTCGCGCACCTCTCGGGCGACCCCGCCTTCGTCGAGGCGTTCGAGCGCGGCGGCGACATCCACCGGCAGACCGCCGCCGTGATCTTCGGTGTTGCCGAGGCCGACGTGACGCCGGAGATGCGCGCCCGGGCCAAGACGATCAATTTCGGCACGATCTACGGTCAGGGGCCGTTCGCCCTGTCGCGCCAGCTCGGGATCACGCAGGACGAGGCGAAGGCGTTCATCGAGCAGTACTTCGAGCGGTTCGCGGGCGTGCGCGCCTGGCTCGACGCGACCGTGGAGGAGGCTCGCCAGCGGGGGTACGTCGAAACCCTGTTTGGCCGGCGACGGTACATCACCGAGCTAAAGGACAAGAACTTCAACATTCGCGCCTTCGGCGAGCGCACCGCCACCAATTCGCCGCTCCAGGGCTCCGCCGCAGACTTGATCAAGATCGCAATGATCCGGATCCACGCCGCCCTGCCGGCCGCGGGCATCGGGGCTCGCATGCTGCTTCAAGTGCACGACGAGCTGGTTTTCGAGGTGCTCGAAGGGGAGCGGCCGGCTGCCGCAGCTCTTGTAAAACGCGAGATGGAGGGGGTGACCAGCCTGCGGGTGCCGCTGGTCGTAACTATCGGTGCCGGAAAGAATTGGGTGGATGCGAAGGAATGAGCACGCCTCTTGCAGGAACGGGGGCGGTGCCCAACATTGGGGCGTCGATCCCGGGGTCTCCCGGGGTCGGCGCCCTTTGGCGCCCGGAGGGTAACGCGGTGAAGTCGCGTGGTTTCACCCTGATCGAGCTGCTGATCGTGGTGGTGATCATCGGGATCCTGGCGGCGCTTGCCATCCCGAAGTTCGCCAACACGAAACAGAAGGCCTACGTCGCTCAGATGAAGTCCGATCTGAAGAATCTGGCGACGGCGGAGGAGGCCTATTTCTACGACTCGACGGCCTACACGTCGAGCCTGGCCGCCTTGAACAACTTCCGCTCCTCGACGGGAGTGACCCTCAACGTCCTCGAGGCGACCCCCATGGGCTGGTCGGCCGAGGCGCTCCACGGCCAGACTACCCGCGCCTGTTATCTCTTCAACGGCGTTGCGACGCCCGTGGGCAACGCGACGGTCGCCGGCAAGATCACCTGCACGTAACGCCGCCACCGCCCTATCGGGAGTTCACACGCCGCCGCGAGGGGATGTGCTTCGCCCTCGACGGCGGCGTGTGGCTTCACCACCACAAAATCCAGGACGAGCCGATGGCGCATCTGGTGAGCGCCGACAAGGATCGCCTGCTCGCGTTGGGCCGCACACTGGGCCTGCATCCGGCGTGGCTGCAGTACAAACCGCTGAAGGATCCGCGCACGGGGATCCGCGTACCGGCGTGGCACTGGGATCTTTGGGGGGAGTGGTTGCGGCGGTTGGACGGCTAGTCGTCGCTGCCGGCTTCCAGCTTGGGCGCGCGCACGCCCGGCCACCAGTTCCACCGGCCGGCGATATGCATGATCGCCGGCACCAGCACCATCCGGATCAGCGTGGCATCGAGCAGCACCGCGACGGCCAGGCCGAACCCGATGAACTGCACGGCGAGCACGCGGGAGAAGGCGAATACGCCGAACACCGCGATCATGATCGCCGCGGCAAAGGTGATGGTGGATGCCGTCGCCGAGAGCCCTTCCATGGTGGCGTGGTCGTTGCGCCCCGTCTTGTCGAAGACTTCCTTGATGCGCGTGAGGAGGAACACTTCGTAGTCCATCGATAGGCCGAAGACCGTCGCGAACACGAGCACCGGCACGACGACGAAGATCGCTTCGGTCGGGCCCTCGAGGCCGAACAGGCTGCCGCCGTAGCCGTGCTGGAAGACGAAGACGGTGACGCCGAAGGCGGCACTCACCGAAAGGCAATTCAGCACCACGGCCTTGAGCGGCACGAGCAGCGAGCGGAAGGCGATGAACAGCATGATCGCGGTGACGCCGAGGATCATCCCCACGATGCCCGGAAACCGCTTCAGTAAATCGTGCTGCAGGTCCACGCTCGACGCCGCGAAGCCGCCCACGACCACATCGGCTCCCTGCAGTCCCCGCACGCCGCCCGCGATGACGCGCCGCGCGTGCCGCGTCAGGTCCATCATCCCGGTGAGCGATACGGTGTCGGCTGCGATGACGTCGATCAGCGTGGTCCGCCGGTCGGCGCTCAGGTACGCGTTGAAGAACTCGGGGTAGCGGTCCCGCACCGCCTCGGCCTCGCTGTAGAACATCGCGAGCTGCAGCGTGGACATGCCGGGCCGCAGCGTCGCGACGCCGCGCACCTCCCGCACCCGGGGATCGCGGCGCATCGAGTCGCTGAGCGCCTTGAGGCCGGGGAGGCGGCGGCCCGCCAGCACCGACTCGCCCTCGGGCAGCTGCACCACGATGCGGATGGGCTGGATGACGCCGCTCGCGCCCATGTCCCGGAGCGCGGCGAGCCCCCGGCCCGACTCCGACTGCGGGGGGAACCAGTTGCGCGCCGGCAGGCCGATCCGGATTTGGGTGAGCGGCAGAGTCAGGATCGCCAGCGCGATCCCGCCCCCGGCGATCGCCCGCCACGGGCGATGGGCGACCCACCGGGCCCACCGCTCCCAGCCACTGGGCGTGTGGATCCCCACGAGGAGCCGCGCCAGCCACTTCGGCCGATCGATGTTGCGGCCCAGCACCGCCAGCGCGGCCGGCAGGAGGGTCGTGGCGAGCAGGACCGCCACCGCCACGACGATCAGCCCCCCGGTCCCCACCGAGCGCGTCTCGGTGAGCGGTGTCCCGATCAGCGCCGCGAAGCCCACCACCACCGTCAAGCCGGACGTCACAACGGCGGATCCCGCGGTCTCGATCGTCCGTACGGCCGCGTCGGCTGGGGAGAGGCCCCGGTTCAGCTCCTCGCGGAACCTGGTGACGATGAGCAGCGAGTAGTCGATCCCGACACCCAACCCCACCATCGTCGTGATGTTGAGCACGAAGACCGACATCGTCTGGAACTGAGCCGCGACGGTGACGAGGCCCAGCGCGATGGTAATCGCGACCACACCCACGATGATGGGGAGGGTGGCGGCGACCAGCGCGCCGAAGGCCAGGACAAGCACGATCAGGGTCAGGGGGAGAACCCGCGCCTCGTTGCGCTGCGTGTCCTCACCGCTGATCGTGCGCACGTCGTAGTCGAGGGCGGGATTGCCGGTGACCAGCACGTCGAACTCACCGCCGCGGGGCACGCGCGCCATCGTTTCTCCCACGAGCGCCCGCAGCTCCGGCACGACCGTCCGGTTCAAGTCGCTGGTGCTGCTGGGGGTGAGGGCCGCGATGAGGAACGTGGTGCGGCGGTCCTTGCTGACGAAGCTCGACTCGCCGATGGTGCGGACCGAGACCACCTGGCTCACGTAAGGGCGGCGGGTGATCGCGGCGGTGAGCGAATCGAGGACGGTGTGGAAGCGGGGGTGCGTCCAGCGGACCGGCCCGTGCACGACGATCGCCACGTAGTCGGCGATGGGATTGGGAAAGGCGGCCTTGATGAGATGGGAGGCGCGCGCGGACTCGGTGGACTCGACGGGCGTGCCACGCACGGCCAGGACGCGCTGCACATGGCACGCGCGCGGCGCGAACAGCAGCGCGAGCGCCGCCCACGCCGCGATGACCCAACCGCGCCAGCGGATGAGCAGCCTCGCGGGTAACGCGATCACCTACTGTCCAAGCATAAGCAGGCCACAATCATAGAGACGCTCTCGCGCCAAAGCTAGCGGTTGGGGCCCGCGCCCGAGCATATTGCGCGCATGGTGGAACGTCGGCTCACCGGAATGCTCGCGGCCGCGGGCGTGTTGATTATCCTGTTCGTTCTATGGGACGCGTTCAAGCCGGAGCCCCGCCCGCTGCCGCCGCCCGAGCCCGAAGTCATCGTCACGCACACGAGTCCGCCGGAGGGCAGCTCGAGCTCGCAGGGGGCGGCCGCGCCCGCAACGCTCGCCCCCCCCACGGCTTCGGGGTCGAGCGAGCCGAGCTACATGGACATGCTGGCGCGCTCCGAGACGCGGCGGCGCATCCGGGCCAGCGCGGGCAGCACCTACCTGAACGAGATGGTCGCGGCGAGCGAGGACTCGATGCTGCGCCGCTGGGACAACCGCCTCACCTCGCCGGTGCGCGTGTGGTTCGCGTCGACCTACGCCGCGAATTTTCAGCCGGCGTTCCTCGATGCGATCCGCCGGGCGTTCGCGTTGTGGACTGCCGCTGGCGTGCCGGTGCAGTTCGACCTGAGCGCCGACTCGAGCACGGCCGAGGTCGTGTTCCGCTGGCGGCCCCAGTTCGAGATCGAGCGCAGCGGCCAGACCGACCTCCACTGGGACCAGGACGGCCACATCCAATCAGCGGTCGTGACGCTCGCCACGTTCGATCCGAAGGGCCGCGCCATGGATGTGGACGATGTCCGCGTCGTCGCGGAGCACGAAATCGGCCACGTGTTGGGGCTCGATCACTCTCCTGATTCCACCGATCTCATGTACCCCACCGCCAAGGTCCGCGAGCTCTCGGACCGCGACGTGCGCACCATGCTGCTGCTTTACCAGCTGACGCCCGGGAGCCTCCGCTGAGGGCGGCATGACGCCGCGCGGCATCATCCCGTTCTTGACGCACGCGGCCCCCCCCCTCGACGGAGGGCCGGCCACCCTGGCGCAGGCGCTGGACGCGCGGGTGCGGGAAGGCGTGCTCGTGGAGCGGGTCGAGGGGGAGGGCGGGGCGGTGCGCTGCTTCGCCTGCGGGCACCGCTGCCTGGTGAAGCCCGGTCGCCGCGGTATCTGCAAGGTCCGCTTCAATAGGGAAGGGACGCTGCTCGTCCCCGCCGGCTACGTCGCGGCGCTCCAGTGTGACCCCACCGAAAAGAAGCCATTCTTCCATTGCCTTCCCGGCAGCGACACGCTCACGTTCGGGATGCTGGGGTGCGACTTTCATTGCGGGTACTGCCAGAACTGGTTGACGTCGCAGGCGCTCCGGGATGACAGCGCCGGCGTCATGCCGACCGACGTCACCCCTGACGACCTGGTGCGCCTCGCGCGGCGCCAGGGCGCCCGCATGGTGGGGTCGTCATACAACGAGCCGCTCATCACGGCCGAGTGGGCGATGGAGGTGTTCCAGGTCGCGCGGGGGCAGGGCCTCAAGACCGCGTTCATCTCGAACGGCAACGCGACCCCCGAAGTGCTCGACTACATCCGCCCGTGGACCGACTGCTACAAGATCGATCTCAAGGCGATGGACGATAAGCGCTACCGCGAGCTGGGTGGCGTGCTGCAGCACGTCCTGGACGCGATCCGCATGGTCCACGAGCGCGGCTTCTGGTTGGAGATCGTGACGCTGATCGTCCCCGGCTTCAACGACGACGACGCGCAGCTCACCTGCGCCGCCCGCTACATCGCCGCGGTGTCGCCGGAAATTCCGTGGCACGTCACGGCGTTCCACAAGGATTACAGGATGACCGACCCGGACGACACCCCAGCCGCGACGCTGGTGCGCGCGTGCGAAATCGGGGCCGCGGCCGGTTTGAAGTTCATCTACGCGGGCAACGTCCCCGGCCGAGTGGGCCGGTGGGAGCACACCTGGTGCCCCGACTGCGGCGACCTCCTGATCGAGCGCTGCGGCTACGTGATCAAGCAACAGCGCGTGGGAGCGGACGGACGCTGCCCCTCCTGCCAGCGGCGCATCCCGGGCGTGTGGTCGTAGCGCTGGTCCTGCTGCTCCAGGCTGGCGTCCCGGTTACCCCGAGGCATGGCCCCGGGGTTGCCCTACCCGGGCCAGCGTCGTTCACCGCGGGGACCTTTGACCCCCTCGTGCTGGACGGCATCCGCCGGGGCGCGTTCCCCGGCGCCGTGCTCGTCGTGGGGAGCCGCGACACGATCCTGTTCGCGAAGGGATACGGACGGCTAACGTGGTCGGCGGGGAGCACGACGCCGGACCCTGACAGCACTCTGTGGGACCTCGCGTCGCTCACCAAGGTCGTCGCCACCACCACCGCGCTGATGCTGCTCGTCGAGCGGGGGCGCGTCGACCTGACGGCCCCCGTGGCGCGCTACGTCCCCGAGTTCAACGGCCCCGGCACCGCCCGAGTCACGGTGCGACACCTGCTGACGCACACCTCGGGGCTCCGCGCCACGCTGCCGCTGTACCGGGAAGCGCGCGACTCGGCCGAGGCGTTGCGGATGGTGTTCGCGGCCACGCCGCTCGCGCCGCCGGGCGCGCGGACGGTGTACTCGGACCTGAACGCCATTCTGCTCGGCGAGATTGTGCGCCGCACCGGCGGGGCGCCGCTCGATATCTTTGCCGCGCGCGAGATCTTCACGCCGCTCGGGCTCGAGCAAATGCTGTTCCGGCCACCGCGGCGCCTCGCCCGGCGCACCGCCCCCACCGGGCTGTGGCGCGGCCATCCGGTGGCGGGCGTCGTCAACGACCCCAACGCCGCGAAGCTGGGGGGCGTGGCGGGGCACGCGGGCCTCTTCGCCACGGCCACGGACGTCGCGCGCTTCGCTCGATTCATGTTGGGCGAAGGCGTGTTTGCGGGCCGCCCACGCCTCCTCAAAGCCGAGACGATCCGTTCGTTTACGGCGATTGCCGTGCCGGCGGGGCGCGGCGCCAGCGCCCGCACGCTGGGGTGGGAGGCGCTCCCGACCGGGGAAGAGGTCTCGAGCGCGGGCACGCTGCTCGGGCCCCGGAGCTACGGACACACCGGCTGGACCGGCACGTCGCTGTGGATCGACCCCGACCGCGGGCTGTTCGTGCTCTTGCTGACCAATCGTGCCTACGCGCCGCGCGCGCGCCGCTCGTTCACGATCCTGAAGGAGGTGCGGGGCCGCGTGGCAGACGCGGCCGCGCGCGCCGCCGATGCGCGGTGACGTGCCGGGGCCCGGCCCGACGCTCATCTACGACGGCGATTGCAACCTGTGCAGTCAGGCGGTGGCGCTGCTCCGTCGCTGGGACCGGGAACAGGTGCTGCGGTTCGTGCCGTTTCAGGACGGAGCGGCCGTAGCGCGGTTCGGGATCGCGTTGCCCGCGCTCGCGGCGGCGATGCACCTCGTCCTCCCGAACGGCCGGGTGTACGCGGGCGCCGACGCAGCCCCCGAGCTGCTGCGGCTCCTACCGGGCAAGCGCTGGCTCGCCCTGTGGTTTCGGGTACCGGGGGTCATGCCGCTCGCGCGGCGCGTGTACGCGCGGATCGCCGCGCGGCGGCGTTGTCTGGTGCGCGGGGTGCCGCCCCGCTAGGTTCGCCGTGAGGAGGCAGTGCTGATGACCGCAGTCGTGAACGCCGAAACCGTCCGCCAGGTGCTGCGCCAGGTGAAGGACCCCGAGCTCGATCTGAACATCGTCGACCTCGGGCTGGTGTACGACGTGGAGGTGGAGGACGGCGACGTCCGCATCGCGATGACGCTCACGTCGCCCGGCTGTCCCGCCGGGCCGATGATCACGAACGATGCCCACAAGGCCGTCCGCGCCCTCGAAGGCGTCAAGGACGTGAACATCGAAATCGTGTGGGAGCCTTACTGGACCCCGGAGAAGATCGAGCCGAAGGTCCGGGCGATGATGGGGTTCTAGCGCAACGCCTCGAGCAACGCGTCGCCCAGCACGAGGGCTTGCCAGCGCCGGAGCTCCCCGACTTGGGCGAGCCCGGCGCGGTCCTTTGGGGCAGCGCGGGCGACCGCTTCCAACGTCGTCCGCCCGCACAACACCCCGGGATCGACATTCAATTCGGTGGCCACACGATTGCGGACCGCCTTGAGCCGTTCGACGCGGGCGTCGAAGTCGGGATCCTTGGGCGGCCGGGCGGAGCGCTCGAGCCGCGGCAGGTCGCTCTCGGGCAGGGCACGGGCGCGGGCCACCGCGTCGAGCAGGGCGGCGCCGTGACGGCGGGCGAGCGACGCGGGGAGTTCCTTGAGCCTGGACAGTTCCGCCGCCGTCGTGGGCAGCGCGCGGCTGACGGCGAGCAGTGAATCATTGCCGATCACCCGGAACGGCGCCTTGTCGTCGCGCTCCGCGACGGTCTCCCGCCAGCGGTGCACCTCCCGGAACGCTGCGAGAGAGCGTGGCGGGAGGGCCTTGGCTCCCTTCACACGCAGGTACCCATCGGTGGCACCCTCAGCGACCCCGGTCCACCGCAACGCCTCGAGCCGGCCGAACTCCTCGGTCGCCCAGTCCAGCCGGCCCAGATCGCGCAGCCGCCGCTCCAACGCGTCGCGCAACGCGAGCAGGTGGCGCGTGTCTTCCGCCGCGTACGCCAGCATGCCAGGCGGCAGCGGGCGCTGTGACCAGTCGGCCTTCTGGTGCTCCTTGGCGAGCTTCACGCCGGCATACTTCTCGAGCAGCGCGGCGAGGCCGATGGCAGGCTCGCCCGCGAGCTGGGCTGCGATCCGCGTGTCGAACAGCCGCGCGGCGCGGAACCCGTAGTCACGGTCCAACACGCGGAGATCGTAGTCGGCGTCGTGGAAGGTCTTTTCGATACGCGGATCGGCGAGCACGGTCCCGACCGGGGAGAGGTCGGCGAGGGCGAGGGGATCGATCAGCGCGGTCCGGTCCGCGGTCGAGATCTGGATGAGGTAGATCCGGTCGCGGTAGCGGTGAAAGCTGGCGGCCTCCGTATCCACCGCCACGCGCGGCTCGCGGCGGACCGCGGCGACGAACTCGGCGAGCGCCGGCGGCGCGGAGATGTAGCTGTCCAGCGGGTGCCCGGTCACTCCTCTTTGGACAGCACTTCCAGCCCGGCCGCGATCTCCTCGAGCGCCTTGGCCAGCGTCTTGTAGAATTCCGGGTCGGGGGGCTGTGGGGCCCCGCCCAGGGGATCGCCCGCGCACTTGCGGGCCGCGCGCGCCGCGTGCCGGATGTAATCGGTCGCAATCCGCATCGTGCACTCCACTTCGGGGGACGCCGTGGACGCCGCAGCGTTCGTCACAAAGATACGCAACGCCGCCCAGCCTTGCAGTCTGGGTGTCTGGCCGACGCCGCTCGAGTCGGCGCCGGCGCTCGCCCGCGCGACCGGCGTTGCGGCGCTCTGGCTGAAGCGCGAGGACCGGGCGGGCGGCAACAAGGTCCGAGGCCTCGAGTTTCTCCTCGCGGACGCGAGACCCGATGCGGTCTTCGTCACCGTAGGCGGCACCGGGTCCACGCACTGCCTCGCCACCGCCGTCCATTGCCGCCGGCTCGGCCACCGAATCGTACTGGCGCAGTTCCCGCAACCCGATACCGACGCGAGTCGCGCGGTGGCCGCGGCTACCGCACGGGCCGCCGACCTCGTGATCCGGGCGAGAACGCGGGCCGGACTGCCCTTGGCGGTGGCCCGCGCCTGGTTCCGTGCGCGCCGCCTGGGCGCGCCGCGCTGGATTCCGGGAGGCGGCGCCCACCCGCGCGCGGTCCTGGGTCACCTTTTCGCCGCGCTCGAGCTGGCGACGCAGCTCGATGCGCCTCCCGACGCCATCGTCGTGCCGCTCGGCACCGGCGGGACCGCGGCGGGGATCGCCTTGGGCGTGGCGTGGCTCGGCTGGCCCACGCGCGTGATCGCGGTGCGCGTCGCGCCGCGACTTATCGCCAACCGGTGGCGGATCATGCGGCTGGCGAGCGGTGCCCGGCGCCTGCTCTCGAACCACGCCTTGCCATTCCGCAATCCGCGACCGTCAGGGAGCCCTTTAGGGCAATCCGCGATCCGCGTGGAGGTGGTGGACGGGCTGGGTCCCGGCTACGGCCATCCGTCGGCGGCGGGCGAGCGCGCCCGTGCCCTCGCCGCCGAGCACGGTCTGCGGCTCGACCCCACGTACGGCGCCAAGGCCTTCGCCGTTCTCCGGCAACTGGCAGCCGGCAACGTGCAACGTGTGGTTTTCTGGCATACGTTTGCCTGGCCGTGACCGCACTCCCCACCGTCGATCTGACCGTCTACCCGTTCGAGTGCGACGCGTTCGGGCACTTGAACGAAGCGTCGTTCCTCGCCCTGTTCGAGCGGGCGCGCTGGGATGCCCTGGCCAAGGGTCCGGGGATGGATCTGTTCAAGCGGAACCAGGTCTGGCCGGCGGTGCGGAAGGCGACGGTCGAGTATCGGTCGGGCGCGTTCCCCGGCGACGTGCTGAGCATCGAGACGGTCGTGACCGATCGCGGCACCACGAGCTTCACGATGCAGCACGTCGCGAAGCGCGCGTCCGACGGCACGCTGGTCGCCGAGGCCACGCTGGTATTCGTGTGCATCGACCGTGCGGGGCGGCCGGCCCCGATCCCCGACGAGGTCGCCCGGGTCCTGGTGGGCCCCCGCGGCACGGCCCGCGACCCCCTGCGCGTGTCCGCGGGCGGCGCCGATCTGGCGGTCGAAGTGCGGGGTGAGGGCGCACCGATCCTCTTCATTCATGGTTTCCCGCTCGATCGGACCGTGTGGCGGCACCAGCTTGCGGGGCTGTCGCGTTGGAAGCGGATCGCTCCCGACCTGCGGGGCGCGGGAGCGTCCAGCGCGTCGGCGAACGGGTACTCGGTGGCGCGCTACGCCGACGACATCGTGCAGGTGCTCGATGCGCTCGGGATCGAGCGCGCGGTGGTGTGCGGTCTCTCGCTGGGCGGGTACATCCTCTTCGAGTTGTTGCGCCGGCATCCCGGCCGGGTGCGGGCGGCGGTATTCTGCAGCTCGAAGGCGGCCGCCGACTCCGCCGAGGCGCGCCGCGGACGGGACGAGATGGCGGCGCTTGTCGAGCGGGAGGGAAGCGGGGCAGTCGCCGAGCGATTGCTGCCGCAGTTGCTCGCGGCGGTGACCGTCGCGGCGCAACCGGACGTGGTGGCGCACGTCCGCGAGATGATTCAGCGGACGCCGGTCCCCGGCCTCGTAGGGGCGCTGCGCGCACTGCGCGACCGGCCCGACTCGACGCCCATGCTCGGCGGCATCGGCGTCCCGGCGCTCGTCGTGGCGGGCCAGGACGACAAGATCGCGCCGGCCGACGGCCTGCGCGCGATGGCACAGGCGATTCCAGGCGCCCAGTTCGCCGTCATTCCCGCGGCGGGCCACTTGGCGCCGCTCGAACAGCCCCTCGCGACGAGTCGCGCCCTGGCGGACTTCCTCGATGGGCTGCGCTGAGCTAGCCTTTTATCCATGCCCCCCGCCCAACCATCCCCCGACATCGAGCCGATGCGGCAGGGGTTCGTCGGCTATGTCAATGTCGAGGGACTGCAGTGGCGCGTGATGCTGCGCCTCCACCTCGAGGACGAAGCGTGGTGGCGCGGCCGCCTGTGGTTTTCCGAAGCGGGGGGGACGGAAGTCTGGGACAAAGAGGAGATCTTCGGGCGCAGCCCCGAGGAGCTGCTCCGCCAGGCCCGGGGCGTGCCGGCCGAGGAGCTAATCGGCCGGTTTCGCGCCTCCTACGGCGACCGGCGCCGCTACTTCGCGTTCCGCGCCGTCATGGACGACCTGATCGAGAAGGCCCGGGCGCTGCACCGGATCGCCGTGCGCGCCGCGGCGGGAGAAGCGACCCCCGAACGCGCGCGCGCCGACCTGGACCGCATCCAGCACGAGATGCAGGCGCTCGTCGTGGGGCTGCGTGAGGTGGCGGCGAAGGAGGGACGACTGGTCGGCTAGGAACCCTTGCGCTGTGGCTTGCCGGGCGGGTTGGCGCTCTGGAAGACATCGCGGTTCTTCGCGATGTAGTCCTTCCACTGCGGGGGGGTATCCTCTTCCGGGAAGATCGCGGTCACCGGACACTCGGGCTCGCAGGCGCCGCAGTCGATGCACTCGTCGGGGTGGATGTACAGCATGTCCTCGCCCTCGTAGATGCAGTCCACCGGACAGACATCCACGCAGGACCGATCCTTCACATTGATGCACGGCTCCGCAATGATGTACGGCATGTGTCGCCAAACCTAGATTAGCGCGTACCCCAGTCAAGGCCGCGCGCGCGATGAGCGGCAACCTGTGCCGGTGCGGCACCTACCCCAAGAATCCGCAGGGCGGTTCGTCACGACGACGGTCGAGATCGAAGCCCGCGAGGAAATCGCGGACGCGGTACGCGACACGGTGGACCAGTGCGTTCCGCGTTACGCGGTGTTCAACGGCCTCGGAGGCGCGAGTGCTGGCGGCCATTTAAAAGCATAGTTTGGATACTTGGTAGTATCTGAACTGTCTGTTTTTGCCCATTTGAGCTTGCACACACGATACTTCTAAGTATCATAGATACCCGTGGGCATCATCCGCCAGAGGCGAAAAAGCGAGACGCGAGCCCTTCTCGTCGAGGCCGGCCTCAAGGTCTTCGCCGAGCACGGCCTCGAACTCGCCACCTTGGACGACGTCGCGGCGACTGCCGGCTTCACGAAGGGTGCGATCTACCGCCAGTTCCCCTCCAAGGGTGCCTTCCTGCTCGCCCTGTTCGAGCAGTTCGCGGCGGTCGCCCGCGCCGGCTCAGGGGCCCGCCAGGCGCCATGGTTCATCCCCCTCACCATTCAATTCGCCTCACAGGCCACCCGAGACCCGCTGCTCAGGCGCCGGTTCGCCATCGTGCTCGCCGAAGCGCCCGATGGCGGCTCGCCCGACGGCCAACTCCTCAAAGCTCTCGCGCGCATATGGCCCGCCTCATCGACCTGAGCCACGAGATCGAGCACGGGATGGTCACCTACCGGGGGCTGCTCGCGCCCACGATCAGCGATTGGCTCTCGCGCGACGCGTCGCGTGCCCGATACGCCCCGGGCACGACGTTCCAGATGGGCAAGATCGAGCTGCTCGCGAACACCGGCACCTACCTCGACGCCCCCTTTCATCGGTACGCGGACGGGAAGGACGTGGCAGGCTACGCGCTGGAAGCCGTCGCGGATCTGCCCGGAATCGTGATCGGCGCGACGGAGCGCCGGACTCGCGCCCTCGATGCATCCCGCTTCGCGAAGCACGACGTCAACGGCAAGGCGGTCCTTGTCCACACCGGATGGGACGCGCACTGGCGCACCGAGACGTACTCTGCCGGGGAGCATCCGTTTCTGACGCGTGAGGCTGCCGAGCAGCTCGCGAGCGCGGGCGCTGCGCTGGTCGGCATCGACTCGCTCAACATCGATGACGACAAGGACGGGACACGGCCCGCACATACCATTCTGCTGGGTGCCGGGATCGCGATCGTGGAGCACATGACGAACCTGGGCGCGCTGCCGGCGACCGGGTTTCGCTTCTTCGCGGCCCCCGTGAAAGTGAAGGGGATGGGGAGCTTTCCGGTGCGGGCGTTCGCCCGCGTCGGGGGCTAGCCCGCCAGCGCCCGTACGACGTGCGACAGGCCGTCGACCACGCGGGCCGTTCGGCCGTAGTCGAGCTTGTCGGGTGTATCCTGGGGCGTGTGATAGAACGGGTACCGGTACGGGGCGGTATCGCTGATCATGATCGCCGGGTACTCCTCCATCCAGAACGACCAATGATCGGACCACCAAACCCCCGGCGCCCAGCCGGGCACCGCCGCGCCCTGGGACGGCAGGGCGGTGTGCGCGCGAAACGCCGCGATAGCGCGATGCAGCAAGGGGCGTGACTTGAGGTTCGACACGAACCCGATGAAGTCTCCTACGTCGGGATAAGCGAGGCTCAGCGGAAACGGGTAGCGCTGGCTGCCTTCCTCGGTGTCGTAATAGCCGATGGATTCGATGGACAGCATCGCGACGATCTGGTCGTTGCGGGCGCGCGCCGCCTTCGCGTAATGGCGGCTCCCCATGTCTCCCGTGGCGAACGACGGAGGCTCCTCGTTCGGGAAGAAGG
>Ga0326597_10002293_pt1 | contig 28752 bp, 35 predicted proteins | sample RVTome_12_FD_203789 | JGI IMG/M metagenome (GOLD analysis project Ga0326597, IMG submission 203789) | Soil microbial communities from uranium-contaminated site in the Upper Colorado River Basin, Wyoming, United States - RVT100D185 | ecosystem: Environmental > Terrestrial > Soil > Contaminated >... | reverse complement strand
GGCGCTGGCGCCCTCGGGCGCTAATCCGCGAATCTGGTGGCTCTGACCACCGTGTTGAGTGCTACTCGCACTACAACGTTACGATGGAGAGCCGGTCATTCCATATTGTCTAGCGACCTCCACTCTCGAGATGTTTCATCATCGCGCCGTGGGGGGATCATCCACCAATAGAATGTTTGACGTCAAGCGATCCGAAGGGACGATGCCCTATCCGCCGGCCCCGTCATGTCCCACGTCTCAGCCCAACCGCCGGATTGCGGGGAACCATGTGGCAGGCGTTTCCCAGTATCAGCTGCCATTTCTCCATGCGCCCGCTGATGATCTGTGCTCGGCGCTGGCGGGTCACCTCCCCCGGCGGGTGCGATGAGATGTCACTACTGCGCCCGAGGCAGCACCCTCGAACTAGAATGACGGTTCGAAGTAAGGAGTCAGAATGATAGCTCACGTCGGAGTCTGGATCGACCACAAGAAGGCGGTCATCGTCGTTGCGGGGCAACACACGGCGACGGTACTGCAGTCGGATGTCCCCGGCCACGCGCGCTTCACTGGCGGAGGCGGGTACCCTGGCGGAGATAGCTCGCAAGGCGGTGGGAGTGAGCGGCGGAACGAAGAACCCCACCGGAAGGCGCTTGATCGGTACTTCGATGACGTGATCGCGGCGCTTGGGCACGCCGAGGGGGTTGGTGCATGGCCCCTGTTCGTCTGGGAGGCAATCGACGATTCGCTGGCCCTTTGACACCTGCAAGCGCACGATCTCGACATGAAGTCGAGGGTGTATCCGAAGTACAAGACCATATGGAGTGACCGGCTCGCTATCGTACCGTCGGAGTGCGTTCGCACTCGATAAGGCGACCAACGCCACCGCGATCGCGGGTTAACCCTTGCGGTGTCAGAGCCGCAGACGAAAGGAGCCGGGCTCCAGGGCATCATGGTGAGCCGCACACTGGATGCGATGACGTCATTGATCGCGGGGTGTCCCGCCACCTCGCAGGGAGCATTTTGTAATTCGCCATGCATAGGCTGCACCCGCGTTTGGCGGGATCAACTACACGAGCCTCCTGGCAGACTACAGACGGTACACCATGCCGTGGCCGTTCTATACGGTTGCCGGTCGGGTCATGCATTACGGTCGGTACGGTTCGGGCGCGGAGGATGAACGTTTGTTCCCGCTCTACATCGGCTATCCGACCATGGTTCGTGGATACGATGTCTACTCATTCGATCCTTCCGAGTGCGTGCCCGATGATATCAGCGAGTGCCCAGCGTTCGATCGATTGGTAGGCTCTCGAGTCGCCGTGGCGAACCTGGAGTTCTGCTTTCCGCTGCTTCGACCATTCGGAAATCAGGCCCTGTACGGCCCGGTGCCCGTCGAAGTCGCGCTGTTCGCGGATGCGGGCACGGCCTGGAACGCTGGCGCGTCGCTGAGCGGGTTCAACAACGGTAGGGGCGCGGTCGCCAGCCAGGCGTCGCGTTCCGTGTCAACCTGTTTGGGTTCGCGGTTGGGGAGCTCGACATTTCTCGGCCGTTCCAGCGTCCGGCACGCGGGTGGGTCTTCCAGTTCCACCTCAACCCAGGTTTCTAGACGGTCGGATTCACGAATTAGAGCCTCGCCTGCCGCGTCGTCCGTACTTCGCGGCGGCCCATTCACCTTCGCCGACGATCGACAATCCCGTGCTATCGACCATGAGATCGATGGGCACCTTGGCGGGAAGACGAGACAGCTCGATCGCAAGGTGCTGGCTCCGCCGAGAAAGCGTGGTGTGGTCGGGCGCTTCGAGGTGGACGTCCATCAAGGACAGGACCGAGCGCATGAAGCCCTCCGCTTGGCGCAACGGCAACCGGAAGACGAGCCGGAGCGTCAACGCGGTCTCAATCGCCAGATCTGAGAACCTCTTCTGCCCGCCGGGGCGACCGGACGGCGCAGGTCGCCACGTGTCGGTGGCGTCGGCAGCGAGCCACAAGGTCACGTCGCCTCGCTGGACGAGTGCTCGCTCCTACTCTCGCCAATTCCCGACGCGATATTGGTCTTGTACTTCGGGTGAACCCTCGACTTCATGGCGAGATCATGCACCGGCGGCCGTCAACAAGACCAGCGGAACGACGACTGCCTACCGGAGCGACGAGGAAGAGCCGTGCACCAACGCCACCATGCGGTGGCACGCTGTGTGCTAATCATGAAGGGAACCGGTTGTCCCAACGGGCCGTCTGAGGTGCCACTGTGAAGGTATCGGACTCGCGTTCGCGTCGTGGAGCGACGGCGAAGGGGGCGTCCGCCCGGCGCTACTGGTCGCAGCGCGTGACGGAAAGCAGCAACGCGCTCGACCTCGAGTCTGGCGTTTTCACTCAGTCCAGCGCCAAGGCGGTTGCGCTCTCGCTCAAACGTTCCGCCGAGGCGAGCACACGGCGGAAGGCAAGCGCGTACCAGTCGGCGATGTCGATGCTCAGTTTCTATATCAATCGCGCCGGACGCAGCCTGAGCCCACGCCGCCGGGCGATTCTCGAACGTGCGAAACGGGAGCTGCGCAAGGCGTTCGACCGAGCCTGATCCCTTGGTGACCTATGTTGCCGCACTTGGTCGGAGCGCCGTGATGTCGGAAGTGAAGGTGCGCGGCCCGTTGCCGCCCAAATCGCGCATGGCTGACGTGTGTTTTCGATTCTATGGTCGCCTCAACGACTTCTTGCCGGCAGCCCGGCGAGGGAGCCGCTTCACATACCGCCTACGACACCTCCCTTCGGTCAAGGACGCGATCGAGTCGCTTGGGGTTCCGCATCCGGAGGTGGACGTCATCCTGGTCAACGGAAGCCCCGAGGACTTTGCCTGTCGTCTGCGTGACGGCGACGACGTATCGGTGTATCCGGCGTTCAGGTCCATCGATATGTCCGGTCTGCGGCGCGCTGGGATCGACCCTCCATCTGTGATCCGATTCGCCGTGGATGTGCACCTTGGCAAGCTCGCGTCGCTTCTTCGCCTGGCCGGCTTCGACGCGGTTGTCATGCCGGACGATTCCGACGTCGCCGCTATGGCCTCGCGCGATGCGCGGATCGCGCTCACGCGGGACGTGAACCTGCTCAAGCGACGTGTCCTTCGGCACGGATACTGGGTCCGCAGCACGGACCCCGAGTGGCAGCTGACAGAAGTGCTCGAGCGATTCGATCTCGTGAGCCGCATGGAGCCGTTCGCGCGCTGCCTTCGCTGCAACGTGCCGGTCGTCGCTGTAGACGCCGAGGCCGTGGCGGCCCGGCTCCTGCCTCGGACGCGGGCCGCGTTTTGGCAATTTCACCGATGCGCAGAGTGTGACCGGATCTATTGGCAAGGTTCTCATTACGACCGGCTGTGCCAGCTTCTCGAGCGTGCACGCGAACGCGTCGTCGCGCGGACGAACGACGTGCGGGGAAACGCGTGGTGACGCTCTTTCTGTGCGGCGCCGTCATGGCCGGTCGCGGCGTCGACCAGATCCTGGCTCATGCGAGCCCTCCGCGGATCTTCGAGTCCTACATCCAGGACGCGCGCGAGTACGTCGCGATGGCCGAGTCGGTGAATGACCACATTCCACGACCCGTTTCGCCCTCCTATGCCTGGGGAGACGCTCTGCAGGAGCTCTCGCGTGTCTGACAGCGGCTCAGATCGACGTCTGCGCGCTGGCGAACAACCACGTGCGCGACTACGGGCGCCGAGGATTGACTGAAACCCTGGAGTTGGCTCATGCCGGATTGAAGACCGCTGGCGCAGGCAGGACCCTGGTCCAGGCCCGAGAGCCGGCGATTGTCCCGCTAGCGACCGGCGCGCGAATCCTTGTGTTCGCTGCGGGGACCGAGAGCAGCGGCATTCCACCGAACTGGAGTGCGGGAGAGCACGAGTCAGGCGTTGCCTTGTTGCCAGATTTGTCGCTGAAGACCGCGACGAACCTTGTGGCGCGGGTCACGGCGGTGAAGCACCAGAACGATCTGATCGTGGTATCCATTCACTGGGGAACGAACTGGGGACACGACGTGTCCCGTGATCAGGTGCAGTTCGCCCACTGGTTGATCGACGGAGGAGTGGACATCGTCCATGGACACTCGTCGCATCATCCACGACCGATCGAAGTCTACCGAGGGCGACTCGTACTCTACGGCGCCGTGACTTCATCAACGATTACGAAGGAATCGCTGGATCCGAGCGGTATCGGAGTGACTTGACGCTGATGTACCTCGTGGCCCTGGAGACGACCGGCGAGTTGATTGCGTTGGGCATGATGCCCATGCAGCTGCGGCAGCTGAGATTGCACAGGGCATCCCTGTCCGACGCGCGATGGCTTCGAGACTCGCTGGCGAAGGCCAGCGCACCGTTTGGATCGGAGGTCGAGGTGGGACCGGACGGAATGCCCGGGCTCCGGTGGGGAAGACGAACATGAGAACGGCCATCGAACTGTGTTACCTTCGGCCTGAGCACCGGGTTCGATGTGCGTTCGTCCAGCGCGGCCGTCAGCCTTTCGCGGTGAAAAGAAGCAGTGAACGCCTGATTTCCGTGACCGCAATCAGCTGCGACGATTCAGGTGTGCTTCGGGGCCACCCGACGCCGTAAGTCACGGCGGTTCAATCATGTGTGCCATGCTTCCGGATCGTTTCCCCACTAAGCTGGAGCTGGCTTGCGAGTGGCTGCCGCGTTACACGGGCATGCCGCTCGACGAGTTTGGCGACTACATCCTGCTGACCAATTTCTCGTACTACGTCGACCGGTTTCGCGATCGGTTCGGCTGCGAAGTTCGTGGTCGGGAACGGCCGATGCAGGCGGCGAGCAACGGCGATGGTCTGACCATCATTGACTTCGGGATGGGCTCGCCCAACGCGGCTACCGTCATGGACTTGTTGACCGCTCGGCGGCCCAAAGGCGTGCTGTTCTTGGGCAAGTGTGGCGGACTCAAGGAATCGGCCGAGATCGGCCACTTCATCCTGCCGATCGCGGCGATTCGCGGCGAGGGCACGTCAGGCGACTACTTTCCACCGGAAGTGCCAGCGCTGCCGTCGTTCAAACTGCACAAGTTCGTCTCGCAGAAGCTCGCCGATCACCGGCAGGACTACCGAACCGGCGTCGTCTACACCACGAACCGCCGCGTGTGGGAGCACGATCAGCCCTTTCTCCAGCGGCTCCGAGCGATGACGGTGATTGCCATCGACATGGAAACAGCCACCATCTTCATCGTCGGCCACCACAACGAGATTGCGCGCGGCGCGCTCTTGTTGGTGTCCGATGTGCCGGTCACGCCAGACGGCGTGAAAACAGAGGAGAGCGACGTACGCGTCACGCACGAATGGGCAGACCTGCACCTGCAGATCGGTATCGAGGCAATGACTGAGATTGGTTCGCTGGGCGAACCGATCAAGCACTTCAAGTACTGAGCCTGCTGGACATGCGAATGAACCTGTAGAGTGATGACATTTCGTGAGGCTCGTTCGTCCTGAGCGACGAACGCCAGGGGTTGGGTCGTTGAAAGGAGGTCAACCCCATGAGCATGTCAGAACGTTGGCTTCTCTAGTCAGATACGGGCCCTGACTTTCACAAAGGCAGGTAAATGCGATGCATGCCACTCGACGCCGCCTGGCACTACTCAGGGACACGATTGACCTCTGGTTGTCGAGATACGCGTTTCAGCATGCGGGCGCGTTGGCTTTTTACACACTGTTTTCGCTGGCGCCCCTGCTGATCATTCTGATCGCCATCGCTAGTGCTGTCCTGGGCGAGGAGGCAGCGCGCGGCGAAATCGCCGGTCAGATCGACGATCTGATTGGGCCGCAGGCTGCGGAGGCCGTTCAATGGGCAGTCCGCCGCTCGCGCGTGAGTGAGGCGGGACTCCTCCCGACCGTCTTGGGTATCGCAGCCCTGTTGTTTGGCTCGACGACGGCGTTTGCTCAGCTGCAGGCGTCGTTGAACCAGTTCTGGGACGTGGTGGCCAAGCCGTCGCGCAGCAGCATCGTGGTGTTCCTGACGTCACGTCTCATCTCCCTCGGCCTCGTGCTCCTCATCGGCTTCTTATTGCTCACATCCCTTGTCGTCAGCATGAGCATCGCGGCGGTCATTCAATTCGCTGAAGAGTGGATTCCTGTTCACGCTGTGGTCGTCACAGTCGTCGATATGATGGCTTCCCTACTCATCGCCACGGTGTTGTTCGCGATGATCTTCAAGATCTTGCCCGATGTGCGGCTGCGCTGGCGCGACATGTGGCAGGGGGCCTTCGTCACGGCGCTCCTGTTTGTCGGCGGCCAGTCCGTCATCTCCCTGTACCTGACGCGGACGGCTCCGGCATCGACGTATGGAGCCGCGGGATCGCTCGTGATGGTGCTGCTGTGGGTCTACTATTCGTCCCTGATTCTGTTCTTCGGAGCGGCGTGGACGAGGGCCAGGATTCGGCTGCGCGGCGACAGGATCGTTCCCAGGAACACGGCCGTCAGGGTAAGGATGGAGATGCTCGAGGAGCGGCAAGAAAGCCCAGCGTAGCGAAGACGGCCGGCCTGTCTGGCGCGCTACGCACGCGTTTGCGCGCCCCCATCCACGTGTTGGAAAAGCAATACGCAGCAAAGGATCACGGCCCACGGGCGCTGTCGGATCTCTGTCATCCCCTTACAGGTATCGAAGTCGAGTCACGTGACGTCGTCATTAACCCGCTGTTCGCGATGATGCACCTCGACCTCTCCGCCCCCCGACCATACGACGCTCTCCAGGTGCGGCCAGCATCTGACGCGCCGTCTTCGACCGGTCCCGACCGGCGACAGCATCCGTCTCGTGCTCGACAGCACGGGTCTGTCCATCGTCGGGGAAGGAGAGTGGGCCGTCGCGAAACACGGGGGATGCGGCAGGCGTGGCTGGAAGAAGCTCCACCTGGGCGTCAATCGGTCGGGCGTGATCCTCGCCCACACGCTGACCGAGGCGACGGTTGATGACGCGACCACTGCCCTCGATCTGATCAACGCGGTCGATGGCAACCTCGTGCGCGTCACCGCTGACGCGGCCTACGACACGGTCGCCGTCTACGAGACCGCGGGGGCGCGGGGTGCAACGGTCGTGGCGCCCCCGGCCAGGACGGCGAACGGGTCTCGCCACGGCCCGCGGTCGCCCGCGCGGGATCGGACGATCACCTCAGTGAAGAAGCCCGGACGGCGCCGCTGGAAAGAGGCGTCGGGTTACCATCGTCAGGCCCGGGTGGAGAACGCGTTCTTCCGGTACAAGTCGATCATCGGGGATGGCCTTCGAGCCCGGAGCCCAGCCGGGCAGGGGAGTGAGGCCGTCCTCGGCTGCGAGATCCTGAATCGGATGACCGAGCTCGGCCGGCCAGCATCGTATCGCATCGGCAGGTGAGGGCTCTGTGGGTTGGCATCGTGCGGGCCAGGTACGATTCGCGCAACAACGCCGCTCGGTGCCCCCGGGAAATGGTGGCGTTTGGCCGCCGCCAATCGACAGGACAGCGGCGGGACGGCCATCGCGGCACAGAGGGGGCGAACGGAACGAGGCGATGGATTCATCACGCCGATGTCAACACGCAAGTGCGATACGACCGTGCGCTAAGAAGCGTCGTCTAGAAGGGCGCGCTATTGCACGGTACCCAGGCAGGTTCCTTGCAGCGGGAAGAGTCGTGCGGAAGGCATTGCCGAAAATCCGGCAGCTCGTGCCGGAGAAGAGGTGGGGAAGCGACTCATGGATCTGTCCCGATTGATTCGCAAGTCAGACAGCGAGTGGTGGATTGAGCCGCACGGCCGCATGCGGGTACCTGGCGTTCTTTATGGCTCCGAAGCGCTCGTGACGGACATGGACGAGAAAGTCTACGAGCAGGTGACGAACGTGGCCACGCTGCCGGGAATCGAGCGCGCGTCGTACGCCCTGCCCGATGCCCACTGGGGCTATGGGTTCCCGATCGGCGGGGTCGCGGCCTTCGACCCCGCCCGCGGTGGTGTCGTCTCGGCAGGCGGCGTCGGTTTCGACATCTCTTGCGGCGTGCGGTTGCTGTCGACCGGCGTAACGAAGAACGAGGTCGAGCCACTAAAGAAGCGCCTGGCGGATGAATTGTCACGCAGTGTGCCGGCCGGTGTTGGCCGCGCTGGGCGACTGCGCCTTGACAGCGTCGAGATGGACGCGATGCTCACCGGCGGTGCCCGGTGGGCCGTCGACCGCGGCTACGGCACGTCGGCCGACCTGGAGCGGATTGAAGAGGGCGGTTGCATGGCCGGTGCGAGGTCGGCAGCGGTCTCGGATCGCGCGAAGAGGCGCCAGCGGGATGAGATGGGGACGCTCGGCTCCGGCAATCACTATCTCGAAGTGCAGCGAGTCGCGACGATCTTCGATCCATCGGTCGCGTCCACGTTCGGGCTGCGCGAGGATGACGTGGTCGTGAGCATTCACTGTGGCTCCCGAGGTCTCGGCCATCAAATTGGGAGCGAGTTCTTGAAGCAGATGGTGCTCGCTGCGCCGGCCCATGGCATCGAGCTACCCGACCGGGAGCTCGCGTGCGTGCCGATCGAGTCGCCGCTCGGCCAGACGTATCTCGGGGCGATGCGCGCCGGCATCAATTGCGCGCTGGCCAATCGTCAGATCATCACGCATCTGGTTCGACACGTATTCGCGAGCATCGTGCCCCAGGCCTCGCTCACGCTGCTCTACGACGTGTCGCACAACACCTGCAAGGTGGAATCGCATCAGATTGACGGACAGACGAAACCACTGTTCGTGCACCGCAAAGGCGCAACCCGCGCGCTCGGTCCGGGCCATCCCGATCTGCCGCCAGTGTTTGCGTCAACCGGCCAGCCGGTCATCATCGGGGGCACGATGGGCACGGCCTCGTACGTGTTGGTCGGTGCCGCCGAGGCCGAGGCCCGGTCCTTTGGGTCGTCTTGCCACGGCGCGGGTCGCGCCATGAGCCGCCATCAGGCGGTCAAGCAGTGGAGCGGCCGCCAGATCATTGATGAACTGGCCAGCCGCGGCATTCTTATTCGCAGTGCGTCGCGGCGCGGCGTCGCCGAGGAGGCGCCTGGTGCGTACAAAGATGTTACGGCTGTGGTCGATGCCGCGGATCGAGCCGGTCTATCACGCAAGGTCGCCAGGCTTGAACCGCTGATGTGCGTCAAAGGGTAACGAGAAGGGAGGCGAGTAGTGGCGAGTGTTAGATCGCGAGCGCCGTTCCGCATCGGTTGGTCGGCCTGGGTGCTGATCGTCGTCGTGCTGCTCGTGGTGGCAGCGGCAATGGCGCTCCTCGAGCTGTAAGGACGGCGCGGCGCGGGTGGTGTGGGGTAACGGACGGCGCCAACATGCTACCTGTCGACGCGTTCCGGCAGCTGATCTAGCGGTGAGAGGGGACGCCGCCGTCAGGTGATGGTGGGGATCTCATCGGGCAGCGCTTTTGCACTGGTGATCAGGATGACCCGAGAGGCTGTGTCTCTCGAGGGAGCCGCAGCAAGGGATCGGCGATCCACCGTTGGTGGCGCTGTGAATGCGAGGATTCTTCTGTCGGAAACCCGGCAGACATCAAAGCAGTGATCGTGGAAGCGGGTGCATGAGACCCGCAGGAAGGTGTTGAGCGTGCCCGCGCGCCGCCGGCCGCTGGCGATCATCGGGGTTATCGTCCTCGGGACTTGGCTGCTCGGAAGTCCGTTGGCGGCCCAGCAGGATCAGCCAACAAACCGGCCGCTGGTCCTCGTGGCAACTCTCGCGGACGACGTCATCAATCCCATCACGGCTCGCTTCCTCATTCGCACAATCGAACAAGCCGAGCAACGGCGGGCGGCCTGTCTGATCGTGCAGCTCGATACGCCGGGCGGTCTCGTCGACTCCACGCGTGACATCACGCGGCGCATCCTGGACAGTGCGGTTCCGGTCGTGGTGTACGTTGCGCCATCGGGCGGTCGTGCGGCGTCGGCCGGACTTTTCATCACGCTGGCGGCGCATGTGGCGGCGATGGCGCCCGGCACCAACATCGGGGCCGCCCATCCGGTTCAGCTTGGCGGTCTGCCACTGCCACCGCCGGCTCCGGTAACGCCGGCCGACGACTCAACCGGGCCACGGGAAGACGATCGGACGACGGGCGCCTCGGCCGCTGAAGACAAGGCGCTGCGCGACACGGTGGCCTGGGCTCGTGCCCTGGCGCAGCTTCACGGGAGGAACGCGGACTGGGCCGAGCGGGCCGTCGAAGAGAGCGCGTCCGCCACCGCCTCGGAAGCTGCCGAATTGGGCGTCGTCGATTTCGTGGCCACCGATATTCCGCACCTGCTGCGTCTCCTCGATGGCAGAGAGGTGGACATCGCCGGCACCGCGGTGCGCCTGCGCGTGGCCGATGCCGAGGTCGAGATGATTCAGATGTGGTGGAGAGATCGGTTCCTGTCCGCGGTGGCGAATCCCAATCTGGCCTTCTTGCTGCTCATGTTCGGGTTCTACGGAATTCTGTTGGAGCTGTACACGCCGGGGTGGGGCGTTGGCGGCACGGTGGGCGTCGTCTGTCTCATTCTCGCCCTTTTTGCCCTGTCGGTGCTGCCGGTGAATTACGGTGGCCTGGCGCTCCTCGCGGTCGGGCTCGCCCTGTTGGTCGCTGAAGCGTTCGTGACGAGCTACGGGTTCCTCTCGCTCGGTGGTGTGGCAGCGATCACGATGGGTGGCCTGATGCTGATCGATTCGCCGGTCGGCTTCCTGCGGGTGTCGCCGAGAGTCGTCGTGCCGGTGGCGGTGGCGACCGCAGTGATCACCGTGTTTCTGCTGAGTCAGGTCGTACGGTCACATCGCCGGCCTCCCATGACGGGCAGCGAAGGGATGCTGCATGAGCGCGCCGTGGCGGACGAGGTGTTCACCCTTGACGACGGCTCGTACGTCGGCGTCGTGCGGGTACACGGAGAACTGTGGCGGTCGATGAGCGCCGTCCCCGTGGTCGCCGGCCAAGCGGTGACGATCGAGAGCAGGGACGGGATGACCCTGCACGTGCAACCCGACATCGGAGAACGTGGGGACCAGGGCCCAGCCTGATTCCCAGCCGAATTCAAGGAGCGATGCGATGGTCATCAACACATTGGGCGCCGTGGGAATCTTCGTCGTGGTGGTGGTACTCTACTTCCTGTCCTGCATCCGGATCGTGCTCGAGTACGAGCGGGGCGTGGTGTTTCGCCTGGGCCGCGTGATGCCGCATCCCAAAGGTCCAGGGCTCATGCTCATCTTCTGGCCCATCGACCGGTTCGTGCGGGTCAGCCTTCGCACCATCGTGCGGGACGTGCCCGCGCAGGACGTGATCACGCGAGACAACGTCTCGGTGAAGGTCAATGCCGTCGTGTACTATCGCGTGATCGATCCTCTGAAGTCCGTACTGGAAGTGGAGAACTTCCAGTATGCGACCAGCGAGCTTTCGCAGACGACGCTCCGCAGCATCCTGGGGCAGGCCGAGCTGGACGAGCTGCTCGCTGAGCGCGAGCGGATCAATCATCGGCTGCGCGAGGTCATCGACCAGCAGACGGATCCCTGGGGGGTGAAGGTGTCAGCGGTGGAGGTCAAGCACGTGGATCTCCCCGAGATCATGCAGCGGGCCATGGCGCGGCAGGCGGAAGCCGAACGCGATCGCCGTGCAAAGATCATTCACGCCGAAGGGGAATTTCAGGCGTCCGCTCGGCTGCGAGATGCGGCGGGCGTGCTCGAGGAACACCCGTCCTCTCTCCAGCTGCGCTTCCTGCAGACGGTCTCCAACATTGGCAATGAGAAGAGCATGGTTGTCGTGTTGCCCGTGCCCTCTCAGGGGCTCGACTTCCTGCAGCGAAGTCGCTGACGTGAACTCGGCTGCTATTCCGCGTTCTCACGTCGTCTTCGGATCGGTAGCCGGCGCCGTGGCGAACGTTGAGTGTACGGGAACCGATCTTGCATCCGTCCGCGCCAGATAGAAGGTTTCTCAATGCATAGAGGAACGCACTCGAGACCGCCCGTCCCAGCCTGCGTTCGAGTGCACGTCGGTAGCGGGTCGCGCGCTTGATCCCACCCACGTCAGGTGAGACGACGAGTGCACGATCTCCGACCCAGCCGACCACGAACTCCGCAATCAGGCCGTGGGCCTCCAGATGCTCGGCCGGACACCGAAAGGCGTTCTGGAAGGCGGCAGGTTCCCGGCTGTCGAGCAGCCGGGCATGCTCTTCGAGGAACGCCAGTTGATGACGCACGATCCTCGCTCGAGTCGCGCGCGTAGCGCCAGGCTTGACACCGGGAGCGAAGGCGCGCGCGCATAACAATCAGCGAGGTGACGCGCGATTTCGTGGACGTCGCCCTCCGAAACTGGCCCACAGCCAATGACGGCATCCAGCATGTGGACAGCCCGGAGGCGCCGCATCTGGACCAACCAGTCGACGGGCTCGCCGCGACCCCCGACCGCGAGCCCTCCGTCTGCGTCCGACGTCAACGCAATGGCGCGCAGGTACACGTCTTCAGCTTCTTGAGCTTGTGGGTACATCCCCTCGTGAGGAAAGACCCAGGACATATGGGTCTCGACGGCGTCGACGCGCCGGGGCCATGGCGCACCACCCGCGGTCGCGAACGGTCATGCGCGGGCCGCATCCTTCTCCGAAGCCGTCAAGCGCAACAGCGCCACGACGTCCTCGTCCGACACAGGCGCGAAGTCCTGGAAGTGATAGCCAATCGTGTAGAGCACATTCGGCATTTCCAGACACACGATCTCATCGGCCTCCTGGCGGACGATGTCGAGTGTTTCGGCGGCCGCCACACCTGTGGCGGCGATTAGCTTGGCTGGACGCCTCGCCCGCACCGCCCTGAGAGCCGCGATCATGGTCGAGCCAGTCGCAATGCCGTCGTCAACGACGATGGCAATCCGACCGGCCGCATCAATTGGCGACCGGACCATGCCGTATGTCTCACGACGCCGCCTGAGGATCTCCAGCTGGTGCCGCTCTTCGACCTCGAGATACGGCTTCTCCAGAGATGGCGCAGGTCCGGTTCAAGATGGACGACACCGGTGTCGTCAATAGAGCCAATCGCAAGCTCCGGATTACTTGGTGCGCGGAGTTTCCGGACGAGCACGACCTCGAGCTGGCCGCCGAGTGCGTCGGCGATGATCCTGCCCATTGGGACAGCTCCGCGGGGAATGGCCAAGACGAGGGGGTGCTGGTTCCGATAGCATTTGAGGCTCGACGCCAGCTGGCGCGCGGCGTCGGACCGGTTCTGGAACGGCACACTTCTCAACCCCCTTGGTGGTAGCTCAGGGGCAATGTGTGTGCCGTCATGCAGCGGAGCTGATCGCTGAATCCGTCGCTCCAGTGCCCCCTAGGAAGGGCGAGGTTTCGCCGTTGTTACCGGGAATCCGTCGCCCGCGCGCAGTACTGCGCCGCAGCCTGCTGACGGCGGAGTCATCAGTAGCCGAGTCAACCGAGCCGCGTGGCCATCAAACAGCGGTGGAGTCCGTTGACGACCTAGCCGCTAAGCTAATAGGGAGGCGGCCGCGCTACTCGCGCGGCACGGGTCTTGCGGACCTGCTAGTGGACGTTGGTGGCGAGGCACCGAAACGCCGATGCTGTTCGGGGCCCCATGAGGGGCGGGCGGGTAACTGGATCTGGCCGGGTTGATCGTTGTGCGGAGTGACCAGGGCGGACTCGACCAGTTGAGGTTCAAATCACTGGCAGCGGGCGAATGATCATGTCCGTTCTTACCCCGGTCAGCGCCTTCGTCTTTCTTACGTTCACGCTGGCGTCGCTCCTGATCGTCGCCAATCGCGCCTTCCACGTCGAGGAGGATCCGCGGATCGATATGGTCGAGGAGATGCTGCCGCACGTCAACTGCGGGGCTTGCGGTCTGCCCGGTTGTCGCCCGTTCGCCGAAGCCCTGGTGCGGGGAGACGTGTTACCGGCAGAGTGCACCGTGAATAGCGACGACGAGCGGGCCCGTATTGCAGCGTTTCTCGGGGTTGAGGTGGGTACCGAACGCAAGCGCGTGGCTCGACTCGCGTGCGCCGGAGGGTCCAACGTTGCACGTACTCGAGCTCGGTACGACGGCCGGATGACGTGCAGCTCAGCGGCGCTGGTCGCTGGTGGCGGCAAGTCATGCTACTGGGGATGTGTCGGCTTTGCGGACTGTGTAAGGGATTGTGATTTCGATGCCATCACGATGGACACACACCAACTGCCCGTGGTCGACGAAGACAAGTGCACGGCATGCGGCGACTGTGTCGACGCATCCTGGTGATCGCCACGTTCGTGACCATCGCCGACTATGTTATTCAGGCAATCAGCCTCGACCTGCACCAGGCGCTCGGGGCGTTCGTCTTCTTGATCGCAGTGAACTGCCTGATTCTGGCCCGGGCCGAGGCGTTTGCCTCGAAGCACACAGTCGGCCGATCGCTCCTCGACGGCCTGGGCATGGGCGCCGGCTTCACCGTTGCGTTGTGCTGCCTCGGTGCCGTGCGCGAGGTGCTGGGCAGCGGATCGCTCTTCGGGATCCCGCTGTTCCACGAGGGGTTCCAGGGATGGGCGGTCATGTTGCTGCCGAGCGGCGGCTTCTTCAGCCTGGCGGCCTGGCTGGTGCTGTTTAGCGCCGTGAGACAGCGCCGGGCGGCGCGGTTCGCGAGCGCGGTCGCAGCGGTGGAGCGGTGACGTCGCTCGGTTCCGTGACGGATCACCAGCTCTGGGCAATCTTCGTCAATGCGTCCCTGACGAACAACTTCGTCCTTGCCATGTCGACCCGCGATTCGCGGCCACGGTCGTCTCCACGGAGCGGATTACGTCAGCGTCTTCGCCCGAAAAGGTGCGCGAGCTCGTGCTGGACGTGGATCGCCCCGACTTCCCGTACGAAATCGGCCAGAGCATCGGCGTCGTTGTGCCGGGATCGCCAGCGTTCGGCCATTCGCATCACTTCCGCCACTACAGCGTGGCCGATTTGCCTGAGGTCAGTGAGGAAGGCAAGCCGCGGATCAAGATCTGCGTCCGGCGCTGCAGTTACATCGACGAGTACAGCGGGGAGCGCCATCCGGGCATTGCCTCCAACTACCTCTGTGATCTCCGGCCCGGCGACACGCTGTCGGTAAACGGGCCGTTCGGCCTGCCGTTTGCCGTACCGCGAGAAAAGGATGCGCATCTGATCCTCATCGGCACGGGCACCGGCATCGCGCCGTTTCGCGCCTTCGTCAAGCACATCTACCGGGACCGGCCGGATTGGACCGGGCGCATCTGGCTCTTCAATGGCGCACGGAGTGGTTTGGAACTGCTCCACATGAATGACCAGAAGGACGACTTCGCGCAGTACTATGACCGGGAAACGTTCGAGGCATTCAAGGCACTGAGCCCGCGCCCGGGCTGGGCGGATCCCATCGCCTGGGATTATGCCCTCGCGGAACGCACCGAGGAGCTGTGGGGCATGCTCTCCAGCGCGAGGACGTATGTCTTCGTCGCTGGCCAGGAGCATCTGCGCGGCCATCTCGACGAGGCGTTCGCGAGGGTCGCCGGTTCCCGTGAGACATGGATGCGCCGGAAAGCGGAGCTGGTCGCGGGCGGGCGGTGGGTGGAGCTGGTGTACTGAGAGTATTGTCAAGTTAAGGCGGTACCGGTGATCACCACGACCTTTACCACATGCCTCGCCACGCGTTTCTCCCTCCTCGAACCCGAATTCTTGCGATCTGCTAGCAGGCGCACGTCACCGCATCCCATTCGACGAACGCCCGCGTCCGACGCAAGCGGTAGTGCGCCGACCGCAGCAGATGTCGGCCGACCCGGAAGAGATTCAGTACGAGCCCATGCACTGCCTCGAAGCGTTGCAGATGGGCGACTGATTTGAAGCGGCGCATCTGGCGCCCACATTGCCGGGTCGGTTGGTGCGAGACCTCCACACGATTGTTTTCGTACTGCCGGGGGCTGTGGACCACGGACGGTATCACGGTCCGGCGGGCCGCCGAGAAGCTGCCCAACTCGTCCGTGATCAGGCGTCGAGGCACACAGCCCTGGCGTTTCAACAGCTTCAGGGCGAACCGTACGGCCGCTCGCCGCTTGCGGCGCGACTGGACCAGGATGTCGATCATGTCGCCATCCTCGTCGACCGCGCGGCACAGACACTGTTGGCGACCCTGAATCATCACGAACACGTCGTCCAGATACCACGTGTCACCCATCCGACAGCGCCGGCGACGAAGCCTGCGCGGTAGGCGGGACCGAACCGTTGACACCATCGCCGAATGGTCTCGTGGGTAACCGTGATTTCCCACTGGGCGAGCAGGTCCTCGAAATCCCGGAAGCTGAGACTGAATCGCTGATAGAGCCACACGGCGTAATGGAATGGTCTGCCCCTCCTCTCGCATAATGGCCGAGATCGGCTATTTGAGAGGAGCAGCCAATGACGACAGCGCCAACGATCGTCGGGATCGATCTCGGGAAAGACTGGTTTCATCTCGTCGGCCTGGACGGGCGAGGAGCGGCGGTGCTGCGCAAGAAATTGAATCGGGGACAGCTCGCCCAGTACGCGGGCACCGCCCCGAGGTGCGTGGTGGCGACCGAGTCGTGTCCAGGCTCGCAGTACTGGGGCCGGGTGTTTGCGAAGGCGGGGCATGAGGTGCGGATTCTGCCGGCGCAATTCGTGAAACCGTATCTGAAAGCGAATAAGAACGACTTCAATGACGCGGAAGCGATCGCCGAAGCGGGTAGCCGAGCGAGGATGCGGTGCGTACCGCTGAAAACGAACGAGCAACTCGAGCTGCAGGCGCTCCACCGCGTGCGCCAGCGCGTCATCGTCGAGCGCACGGCGGTCGTGAACCAGATGCGGGCGCTCCTGCTCGAGCAGGGGATCCTCGTTCCGCTCGTGCGCTCTTCGCCCGCCGGCTTCCGGCCATCTTTGAAGATGCCGAGAACGGACTGTCACCGCGGCTGGTCGGCTTACTCCATCGACTGCGCCACCGGTGGCTCGCCATCGATATCGAGATCGAGGACGCCACGCGCGACCTGACGGCGTGGGCCGATCAATCGGGCCTATGCCAGCGTGTCGCGACGGTCCCCGGCATCGGCCCGATGATTGCGACGGCGACCGTGGCGGCGGTCGGGAATGGTCGCATGTTTACATCCGGGCGTGACATGGCCGCGTGGCTCGGCATCGTCCCGCGCCAATACTCCACGGGCGGCAAGCCCACCCTGGGACGGATCAGCAAGCGCGGGAATAGGTGTCTGCGGCAACTCTTTATCCAGGGCGCCCAATCCTCATTCCTGCACCTGAAACGGGACCACTCCTCGCTCGGCGAATGGCTGCGGCAGGTCGAGGCACGGCGTCACCGCCAGGTCGCAGTGGTCGCGCTCGCCAACAAGATGGTCCGGATCTGCTGGAAAGTGCTCACGACCGAGGGGGTGTACCAACCGTATCCGTCCCGCGTTGCCTAACACGCCCATCTTCGAATTGCGAGGGATCTCTTGCTGTGATGAACCTCGGACTGAATCTTGTTGCCAAGTCATTAAGTCGGCCGATAGACTTTCACCTTGTCGATACACTGAGAAGCCAACATGGTTCCCGACCGTCGGGGTCTCCACGATATCCCGCTCAAGCCAGCTAAGGTTCCCACCGAACGTCGGGATATCGCTGCGCGCACGTTGCTCCTGAGCCGCATTCGCGGCGAGTTCGACGAAATGCCCGGCCTGTGCTTAACGGTCGCGCAGGCCAGCCGACTGTTTGGCCTCCCCATGGACGTGAGTGCTCGCATCCTGCATTACCTTGTCGAATCCAGCATGCTTCGACGGTCTCTCGATGGCCGCTATCGTCGCCGGTCGAGTGCCGCGTAAGGCTACGATCCGGACTCACGATCCCGAAGCACTCGGAAGGAGAACGCGTTCTTTCCATACAAATCATCGGCGGTGGTCTGCGAGCTAGGACGTCAGGCGGACAAGCGGCCGCGACGCTCCTCACGTGCAACATCCTGAATCGGGTGACTCAGCTTGGCAGACCAGAGTCGTACAGCATTGGTCCGTGAACGGCTTCTGGGTTGGGAACTTCTCCGGTTGTCTCGAGTCGTGCACGAACCCCCTCGAAGTCCGCGGCGATCGCGCGTCGAGGGTGCTGGTGTCGAAAGGCCCGCCAGGCCCGGGGGATTGAATGGATGACCGACATTACCGGGGCACAAGATGTCGACTGAGAGCGGTCTACCTCAACGACCAAGCGACCGACCCGGTGCCGGCGGCGACGAATGGCGGTGGGGCCCTGCAAGCCACTCTGTGGCTGCAGTCAATCTGTTGGGCGTTGCGCAAGGGGGGGATGGAACGGCAGCGAGCCCTGATTTCGATTCAGTGGCGTCATAATGCTGACATCGTGACGATCAGTCGCGCCACAATGTCGAAGAAGAGTGCGGGCCTGTTGCTATTTCGTGATGTATCTGGAGCTGTGGAAGTGCTGTTGGTGCATCCCGGCGGGCCGTACTGGACGAGGAAGGACCAGGGGGCGTGGTCGATTCCGAAGGGCGAGTTCTCAGAAGACGAAGATCCCTTGCAGGCCGCTGTTCGTGAATTCAAGGAGGAAGTGGGTGAGGCCGTGACTGGTGACTTCGTCGCACTCCAACCGCGCCGTCAAGCAGGCGGAAAGATGGTGTATGCGTGGGCGGTGCGATCCGACTTTGACCCGGCACGGCTCAGAAGCAACGCCTTCTCAATGGAGTGGCCGCCACGATCTGGTCGACAGCAGGCCTTCCCCGAGATTGATCGAGCAGCATGGTTCAGTCTCGATGCGGCCCGAGCGAAGATCTCAAAGGGTCAAGCGGGTTTCCTCGAAGAACTGGAGAACAAACTGGAACGCCGCTCGCGGTGACACATGCCCCACGGGAGGCGGGTCTTAAGACACTATCTCGAGTACTAACGAGCGGGGCCGGACGCAGCTCAGTCTTGCCAAGGATGCACTCGTTGCCAGACCCATGCAGCGAGTCGATGGGGGAGAGGTCGTCGCGATCCCGCAGATCGGGGGGCTTCACCATCGGTACGAGCGCCGGACGGCGTAATGGATCGAGTCTTGGCGAGACACAGGAGTTCGAGCGGTCCTTCGCCTGATCGAGGGTGGCCGACACGCGGGCACGCTGCCCGTGTGCTTCTTCGCACGTGGGACGGAGCAGGCCGGGCTCCGCGTGCGGGGTGCTGTGCGCTCACAGGGTCTCGACGGCATCATCTGCAGGCTTGTGATCGTGCCGCAGGCATTGCACGCCACCTCCTCGACGCCGTCACCTCGCGGGCTTGAGAATGTGTCGTGGCTCCCACACGACGGACACTCGAAGAACTCGAATGTGCCGTCGGGCTCCGGCCCACGACATCCCGTCGGACACCAGTACGCGTGCCGGCGGCGAACATCCGCCTCGGTGATCCGGGCCTCACCGCTGCCGACGCAGACGAGCGTTCCGCGGCACGTTTGGGCAGCGCGGTTGATCGTTTCCAGCTTCTGCGCTCACGATCGCATTCACCCCCTGACGGCATCGCACGCTCAGTGGAACCAACGCCCTGGAAACCGGGTCACACGATCGGTTCCGACCCTCCGCGCGCCCGGGCGTCGGCGTTGCGCCTCGCGTCTTCGGCAGCACTCGCCTGCCGATCGGCCGTGCCCGCGTCTCGCGCAGGCGTGGCGCTGCCTTGATCTGATTCGGAGAAAGGCGTGGCGAGGCATGGACGAACTTTCCTTCACGTCGCTTCATGGTACCGGACCCTCCTCATCACGCCGCCTGAGGCGCCGGCGACGTTTTCTGTTCGACCGGCGCGCGGACTTCGGCGCCTTCCACGACTTCCTGCTCCATCAGTCGTATGGCCAGGACATCCAGGATGCTGCGCCGTTCACGCAGAATGTCTGACGCGCGCGCGTGCGCCTCAACGAGCAACTGCTTGATCTCCGCATCAATTTGCCGCGCCGTGTCCTCCGCAAACGGTTCCGGCTCCAGGCCGGGGACCTCCAGAAGCCGCTGGCGACCGCGCCCCCTGAACGCCACCGGTCCCAACGCCTCGCTCATCCCGTACTCCGCCACGATGGAGCGCGCAAGGTTCGATGACGCCTTTGCGGGGGTCGAAGCCATCCATCTCGGCCAGCAACTGGTTTAGCGTCTGCTCGCGTTCTTCGTGCGTTCCGAGTGCCGACGGCACGCGCATCTTGCCGAGCGCGTCCAGGCGGAATCCCGGGCGCCGTGCATCATCTTCATCGACGAGCTGGGCGAACAGATCGCGGACACGCGCGGCACCAACGCCGACGAACAGCTCCACGAACTCGGACCCACTCAGGCTGAAGAACGGCACGTGGGCTTCCCCGGCCACGGCTCGCGCGAGCAGGGTCTTGCCCGTCCCCGGCGGGCCAAGCAGCAGCACGCCCTTGGGAATGCGGCCGCCCAGGTCCGTGTACTTCTTCGGATTTCTGAGAAACTCGACGATCTCGCGCAGCTCTTCGGTGGCTTCGTCGATGCCGGCCACATCGGCAAAGGTCACCTTGACATCGTCCTCGGCGTAGATCTTGGCGCGGCTGCGTCCGAACGCCATCGCGCCCTGCCCGGGGCTCAACCTTCTCAGAATCACGTTCAACAACAGAATCACGGTCAAGAGCGGCAGCAGCCATCCCGTCACATTGGTCCACCAGTTGGATTCAGTGGCGCCAGTGACTTTCACGTCGTGTCGTTCCAGCTCCTCGAGCAGGCGAGCATCTTCGATGCGCATTGTCTCGAATGCCTGGTTTCCCTCTTTGAGGATTCCACGAATCCGGTGCTCGGCGATGGCGACCTCGACAACCAGATCGGCACGAACCATGTCCAGGAATTCGCTGTATGAGACGGCCTTCGCGGTTGAGCCTGGAAACGCGACGAAGAGCCCGATGGCCAAGGCGGTCATCAGCACGTACATGAGAATGAGGGGACCCGGCCCCTGGGCTTGCCGCCTCGATGGCTCCCGTTGCTGCGATGGGCGCGACGCGCCTTCCGTCATGACGCCGCCTTTCCGACCTACAGGCCGGCGCGCCGGCCGCGCACGGCCTGTTCAAGCAATTCGAATCCCGCCAGCCCCACGGCCGTTCCACGGATGCTTCGATGTCGCGCCGCCAGAGCCATCAGCGCAAGACCTGCCGCTCCGGCCGTCACACGCGTCGTCGGGGTCCAACGAGCCCAGCCTGACGGCACGGCGTGAAGCTTCAGTGGTCCCGGCCCCTGAAGCGCGGAGATCTCGCCGGCCTGCGCGTGCGGCTCCAGATGATCGTCGACTTGAATGACGCCGGGAACCGCGCGAGCGCCTTCGACGAGCTGCTCAACTTCCGATTCGAACACGGGACCACTCAAGGTAATCCGACCGGATGCCGCTTTGACGTCGATGGCGCCAGGATGCGACACGAGGCGACCGATGCGAGCTCGTACACGTGCCGCCAGCACATCGTCGATGGGCGGCGGCTGTGTGACCAGTGATGCCACAGTCCGAGCGGCGAGACCGGCAAAGCGGTTCTCGATGTCTCGGGAAGCCGTTCCTGTGGCGGCCTCCAACGTGTGAGCTGTATGCACGACGGCATCGCGCAGCCGCGCGCGCCTTCGTCTGCCTTCCTGCGGGTCGGCGAAGTACATGACGCCAGCCCCCAGACCGAGACCGGTGAGCGCAATAATCCCTTTGTTCATCGCCGTTCTCCTGCGCAAGAACCCATCAATGAAAGAAGCCATCCGGCTGCTCGACGATGTCGGCGCGGCCCATGAGAATCAGCCGCTCCCGCAGCTCGTCGACCTGTGCACTAACCGCTCGAACCTGGTTCGTCAGCGCCACCAAACGATCGATGGGCGGAAGCGGGTGGCTCGGCACGATGGGACATCCTATTCTTGACTCCACGGCCATGGATCTACAAATCGAGCATTCATCATGCCATCGGCTCGAATTGAGTGATGACATCTTCCGTGTAATTTGGTCTCCTTCCGCCGCTTGTGCGGCAGACGCTGCCAGATTTCCGGCAGGCATCCCTCTGGGGCTCGGTAACGTCCTGTCCGAGAGTGGCACGAAATCTGCTGGATGTCCCTCCAGGTCGCTATGCAGTCTCGAACGTGTCACTCGCTGATATTCCTGACACTGGTCATTGGCGTCTCGTTCGGTGTGGTCGTGACGTCCCGCCTCGGAATCCCTCCACCGTCCAGTGCCACGCTGCAGGCCGAAGAGCCACCTCTCGCGATTCAAGGTTCACCGGGCGTGCCGATGGACACAGCCCTGTTTCGTAACATTGCGCGGCGCGAGAATCCCGTCGTCGTCTCCGTCACGACGCGCGCTCTGGTACGGGGCTACGATCCTGGTGAGGATCTCTTCCACTGGTTTTTTGGCGAGCAACCGGTGCCACGCGAGCGCATCCAACGCGCCCTTGGCTCAGGCTTCCTCATCAGCGAGTCCGGCGACATTCTGACCAACAACCACGTCGTAGCCGGTGCCGAGACCATCGAGGTGGTCCTCTTCGGCGCCGAGACGAAGACGTACCGGGCAGTCACAGTCGGACGCGATCTTCTGACCGATAGCGCCCTCATCCGGCTCGAACAGGCGCCACGCCTTCTGCACACCGCAACCCTCGGCGATTCGAGTGCGCTCGAACCAGGTGACTGGGTGATGGCTATCGGCAACCCCTTCCAGCTCGGTCACACGGTGACCGTCGGTGTCGTGAGCTACCACGGCCGGCCGTTTCAGGTACAGGAAGGGCGCTGGCAGAACATGATTCAGACCGACGCCTCGATCAACCCGGGCAACTCGGGCGGCCCTTTGATCAACGTGCGCGGCGAAGTCGTCGGGATCAATGCGGCGATCCTCGGCGGGGCAACGAACGGGAATATTGGGATTGGCTTCGCGATTCCCATCAATAGCGTCAAGGCGCTGTTGCCGCAGTTGCGGCAAGGGAAAGTCGTCCGCGGGCGGCTCGGGGTCCGGCTCCGCAACGCGCCGATTGCGCCGGATGAAGCCAAGGCGCTGGGATTGCCGGCTGCGAATGGCGTGATTGTGATGGCGGTCGAGCCCGATTCGCCGGCCTCGCGCGCGGGCTTGCGAGCCGGCGATGTGGTTGTCGCGTTTGACGATCAGATGATCACGAGTCCCGATGACCTCGTGGCGCGGGTCTCCGCAACCGCGCCCGGAACCCGCAAGACAGTGAGTTTCTTCCGCGATGGTCAGGAGCGCACCCAAGCCGTGACCGTCGAGGAACTGCCGCTCGACGTCGATCGCATACCGCCCCGAGCTGCTGAAGTTCGCACCGATTTCGGCGTGACGCTCGAAGACATCACGCCGGCATTGGCAGCTCACCTGCGGCTGCCGCCTGGTATTAGCGGCGCGCTCGTCATCCAGGTCACCCCCAACAGTCCTGCCGAGCACGGCGGGCTGAGCGCGGGCGACATCATCATGACCATCAATCGGCGCGCCATGCGTAGCGCCGACGACGCCATGCGCGAGCTGGGACGCGCCCAGCCTGGCGAGCCCGTGTTTGTCCTGGTCTGGCGGCGGGGCGTGGAGCTGTTTCTCCAGATGCGGAGGGATTGACCTCGCCGATCTTTCGAGGAGTTGGCTGAGCGATCGGGGCCAGGTTATCGCCCAGCCAGCGTCTCGATGCAACCCGCCGATGCCGCGTTCAGAGCGTGATTGAAAGACGATTCTCAACCTGCGTCACACCGGGCGGCGCCCACGCGTGCTCGACCTACTGCCGCTCCGCCCACGACCGCACGTTACCGGTCAAAACAACCTTGCTGTCCTGCGCCGTCACGTGCGCTCAGGTTTTGGCGGCGGTCACAATTTGGACGTTCATAAGGTTGACTTCAATTACGCGAAAAATCCGAGCCCCGCGTTGCAAACAAGCTGATTCAGCGGCGGTCTTTGTAGTCCTCCGACGACGCGGGGTCGAGTTCCCAGCGATGCCGGTCCCGCTCCTCGACTTTGTCGGTGGACTTCAGCGGCTCCGCGTCTTCATAGTGCAGGCCGATCGCACGGCCAATCTCGTCCACGACATCCTGATCGGGCATGGCATGGTCGCCGCCGGGCGCCTCCTCGCCGCTGAAGTACGTGCGCTCGACGTCCGCACGTCACCCGCGGTGATGTCGGGTGTCAGTGTGGCGTAGTTTCGACGGTGTTCGGCTGCTTCTTCCCGCCCGGTCGTGACAGCGGAGCCGTGACGATCGAGGTTCAACGAAGACGGCCCCTCGCCGGACTCGCGGAGATGGTCTGCGAGCGGTGGTCTTTCGGGTCCTGGCGCCGCTCGTGGATACCGCTTTCGCGGCCCGGCGAGCCGTGCCGGACTTCGCCTTCTTGGCCGGTTTCTTCGGGGTGGCCGTGCGCTTTGCAGCCACGTTGCGGGAGCTGCCCTGCCGAGGCGCCGCCATGCTCTTCCTGGTGACTGTCTTCTTGGTGACTGTCTTCTTGTGCGTGGTTGCCGATCGTTTCCCGGTTCTGGTCGACTGCGTCGCGCTGGATCTTTTGACCTTCCCGGTTTGTCGCGTTCTTGCCTTCGTCGATTTCTCCGACGTCCGGAACCTGCTGGCGGCCTTGCGTCTTGGCATGTTCGCGTCCTTTCCGTGTTACTCGAAGCGGCAGCAGCAATATGAGCGTTCCTGCATGATGTCGATGACCGAAACCGGGTCGCTTCTTGAGCGCACGTTGCGACAGCCGTGTTTATAGCGTCCTTGACGATCATGGTTTCACTCATGAAGTTGCGTGGAGAATTTGCAGCTGTAGTGCCAATGAACGTCAGCGGCGCCGGCACCGAATCCGGAGCGTCCCTCGACGAGTTACGGGTATTCGAGATACGACGTGGTGCCTCGTTTGCTCTAGTTACCAATGCAAATGTTGGGATCACTGTCGGCCGTCGAAAGTGAGGATCTGCTCCGGACAGAAGTGGTGGCCCGGCTCGGCTGCCACGCCGAAGGCCGTACGTGTGTCGTCCCGGTTACCTCGAACCCTCCCCGGCCCTGCAGTAATCTCAACGGAGACTTGTCTCACGGATTATTGGCACAGGGGCATTTCTGAATGCGGGCATGACGTGCTTTCCTTGGGAAATGGCGGATATTCGGCGTGCCTCAATCAGTACCGGGTAGTTGCCGGTTCGTTGGCCGCGCCGTCCCTATGACGCTTTCCGGTAGATGCCGAGCGCGCTCGTCGTTTCCAGGAAAGGGGCGCCTCGCGGCAGCGATTCGCGCCTCCCGATCACGAGGAATCCATCTGCGCGGAGACGTTCGGCAATTCGGCCGACCACGGCACGCTGCACGGGCTCGCTGAAATACGTGAACGCCACATTGCGGCAGAGAATCAGATCGAACTGCCCATGTGGCTGCTCCAGGCGAATGTCCTGGTGGCAGAACTCGATGTATGTCTTCCAGTGGTCGCGAAGACAAAAGAGGTGGTTGCGGCGGTCAAATGCCCGATCGAGCCAGGCCGAGGGGAGTTCTCTTAGACTGCTCTTCGCGTAGCAGCCTGCCGCGGCGCGTTCCAGCAGATGTTCGTCCACGTCGGTGGCAACGATGGCAAGACGTGTCTGCGGGTATCCGGGCCCAACACGTAATCCCCACAGCAGGCTGACCGTGTACGGCTCCTCACCAGACGCGCAGCCAGCGCTCCAGCAGCGGACCACCGCGGGGGTGCGCGTCGTTGCCCGTCCAGCGAGTTCAGGCAGGATGTCCTCGCGTAGCGCATCGAAGATAGCTCGGTCCCGGTAGAAGCGAGAGATCGGGATTGAACAGAGGGACTCCAAGGCGGCCCATTCGCTCCTGTGCCCACTCAAGTAGGCTTTGTACGCTGAGAGTCCGCTCAACTTGAGTGCCTGGATTCGGCGATCGACCCGCTTACAGACCTGAGCGCGCACGCGCCGATAGCCGGGCCATCGCAGGCCCAGACGCGGCAATGCCCACTGCAGAAATATGACGCAGTCTGCGTCCTTCGTGCCCCACGCTCACCTGCCCGTGCGAACCAATCGCAGTACCAGGAGGGAATAGACCTCGTGTCCGTCTTCCGCCTCGATGTAGCCGTACTCATCGATCGGAAACAGCTGCGAGACGCGACCTGGCGCCTGCCGGGCCGCGGTCTTGACGGTGCCGCGCTGTCGTCGGGCATATTCCCGCAGCCGGCGTCGCACAATGTCGAACGCCTCGCGGATGGCTACACTCGCGTGCTTCCGTTCTGGATCGGGCTCCGCCAGCCTCGTGATCTTCTCCGCACCCACATCCTGGGTGGTCGCACGCAGGCTGGCTTCGTGTGCCACGACGTTTCTTTTCCGGGCACGGTGAGGTCGATCCGCACGTGATAGCGGTTACCGGCCTCGTGGTGCCGTTGGAGGAGTTCCACGAGTACACGACACCCCATGGTCCCCTGGTAGTACGTCTCGAGCTTGCGCAGGCGTGTGATCACCTCGGCTTCGAGCGCATCGGTCCGCTCGACGCCGCGGAATGTGATCGTCGGTGTGAGTTGCATGTCAGCCTCGCTCTCCGGTTACTGGATCGCGAATGCGGGCTCGCCGCATGAGCATGCGATGTGGTTAATAGCGGCGTCGCGGAGACGAACCATCTCCGGCCACCCTCCGGCCTGTGGCTCCATCGGTGCGCCGATCGTCACGGTGATGGGCGCGTGACGAAACAGCCACGTTCCATCCGGGAAGACGCGGCGGGTGCCAGCGAGGGCGACTGGGACAACGGGGCGACCAGTGTCGATGGCGGCACGGAAGGCCCCCAAGCGGAACGGGAGGAGTCCAGACCTTCGCACGAAGGTTCCCTCGGCAAAGATCACCAGCCGTTCGCCGTCGCGGAGCTGCCGCTCGACCTCATCTGCCCCGGCCAAGCGATCGCTCAGGCCGGCCTTCTCAATCGTGATGTGTTCCGCCTTCCGAATGACCGTGCCAATGAGTGGGTACTGCAGCAAGGCGCGTTTGGCCACGAAGTGAAACTCCACGGGAATCGCCGCCATCAGCACGATCGGATCGATGTAGCTCGCATGATTAGCGACGAGAACGCCCGAGCCCAGAGCACCGAGGTGTTCGAGCCCGACGACGCGCGGACGGAGGCCGCAGATCGTGAGCACGAACCGCGACCACCATTTGGCCGCGCGATCGGCGCGGCAGCCGGGCCGGGACTGACCAGATAGCCCCACAACACCGGCAACGACACCGCCAGCACGAGCAGGATCCAGCCGGTGAAGATCACGCGGCCGAGGCCCTCGGCGGATCGTCGGATCCAGGCGCCGAGGGCACCCGCAAACAATCGCACGCGTTGGCCGACGACCGACCGGTGTGTGCCCAGCGTGCGGTTCAGATAGGCCGCGCGCATGGCGCTCCGCCGAATCTTGCCACTCGAGGTCTTGAGCACCGTCCGCGGATCGGCGATCACGACGATGTCCGGCGGACTCCCAATGCCGGTGACGAGCGCGTCCCGTACCGCGCGCTGGAGCGCCTCCCGCCGTGCGGCATCCCGCTCTCGCGTTTCGGCGATCACGACTACGTGTTCGGTTCCCGTGGCAGGATCAGGGATCCCAAACGCCGCCACGCAGTTCGGGCGGACGCCGGGCACGCTCGACGTGATCGCCTCGATTTCCTCGGCACAGAGATTTCGACCGCCCTGGACGATCAGATCCTTCTCGCGTCCGGTGATGAAGAGCTCGCCGTCGACTTGGTAGCCCAGGTCACCGGAATCCATCCAGCCGTCGTGCATAGCTGCGTGTGTGACGTCAGCGTTGCGAAAATACCCGTGTGTGACCGACGGGCCCCGAAAATAAACCCGTCCCTCCACACGCTTGCCGACTGGTAGATCAGACCGATCGACGATCCGTACGTCGTGACCGGACAGCGGGCGCCCGCAGGAAACAAAACGGAGTGCCCGCGGATCGCTGGCGGCGACCAGTCGGATCTCGCGGGCCCGCTCGAACGGCTCGCGCGCGACGGCGTCCACACGGGGAGCGCGTCGAAGCGCGCCCAGCGTCAGGGCCACCGAGGATTCAGCGAGTCCGTACGCGGGACAGATGGATTCGGCTTTGAATCCGTACGGCGCGAAGCGGCGGGCAAAACGGTCGATCGTGTCGGGGCTCACTGCCTCGGATCCATTCACGGCAATTCGCCAACTGCTGAGATCGAGGCCATGGATCTCGGCGTCGGTGGTCTTCCGGGCGCACAAATCGAACGCAAAATTGGGGGCGGCCGAGATCGTGCCGCGATGCGCGTGAATTGCCCACAGCCAGCGCGACGGCCGCGCGAGAAAGGCCAGCGGCGACATAATCGCGACCGGCACGCCGAAATACAGCGCGCCCAGCCAGAGCCCAATCAAGCCCATGTCGTGATACAGCGGCAGCCAGCTCACCCCGACATAGTCCGGGCGGATCTCGAACGCCTCGCCGATGGCGCGGACGTTTGAGAGGATGTTGCCGTGCGAAAGAAGCACGCCCTTCGGGTCGCCCGTGCTGCCCGAGGTGTACTGAATGAGGGCTGGATCCTCTGGGGCCGGCCGAGCCGGCGCTGCCGGAGAGCGTTGGACGCGAAGGTGGTCTGTCGTGGTGATCGCTTCGAGCGAGGGCACCTGACCCCGAATGAACGCGGCCAATCCTTCGGCCTCGGCAAAGGTCACGAGCACGCGTGCCTCGGCGTTGCGGAGAATGCCCTGCTGACGGCGGGCGTACGCGAGCAGATCTTCGGCGCGAACCGGGGGACAGACCGGAACGGGGACGGCGCCGATCAGCAGTGCGGCGAAGAACGTTTCAAAGAACGCGCGCTCCGTCCGCAGCATGAGCGCCACGCGGTCGCCTTTGGTGGTACCGAGGTCTTGCAGGCCACTGCCCAGGGCTGTGGCGCCCGTCGCGAGCTCCCGGTATGTGATCGGCGTCTCGGTGCCG
>Ga0326597_10002292_pt1 | contig 28763 bp, 29 predicted proteins | sample RVTome_12_FD_203789 | JGI IMG/M metagenome (GOLD analysis project Ga0326597, IMG submission 203789) | Soil microbial communities from uranium-contaminated site in the Upper Colorado River Basin, Wyoming, United States - RVT100D185 | ecosystem: Environmental > Terrestrial > Soil > Contaminated >... | reverse complement strand
AGGCCCGCGGTGGGAGCTCGTCCGGGTTGGAGCCACACACCGCGCCGGCGTTCGTCGCTCGGCCGGGTGCCGGCCGCCGTCCTCGTCAGCCTGGCGTTCCTCTTCGCCCTGCCCCTCTCCTCGGCCTCGAATCCCCCGCCCGTCAACGACGTCCTCGGCGCGCTCGGGACCCCGGCCCCGACTTCCCAGACTCCCGCGGCCGGTCGCGACGCTGCGGCCGTCGCGGACCTGACCCGCCCGCCGGACCCCGAGGGCGACGGCCGGACGGCGGCCCGCCGGCCCGCCCCGCCGGCCGACGCGTTGACCGGCTACGAGTGGCCGCTCCAGAACGCTCGCCTGACGCTCCCGTTCGGGCCGACGAACTGGGGCTCGCGCGTCGTCGACGGCGAGCTCTTCCACGATGGGATCGACCTGGCCACCTTCTGCGGCGACCGGATCACGGCCGCCCACGCCGGCGTCGTCCTCGCCGCCGGCCGCCGCTACGACTGGTTCACCGGCTGGCTCGGCGATCTCTCGGCCTACACGGCCCGCCTCGACGAGAAGAAGCTGTGGTCGACCCTGCCGATCGTGGTCGTCATCGACGACGGCAACGGCTATCGGAGCATCTACGCTCACTTCGGGAAGATCGTCGTGGCCGCCGGCGACCTCGTCGAGGCGGGCGACATGCTGGGCTACGAGGGCAGGACCGGGCGCGCCTCCGGCTGCCACCTCCATTACAGCCTCTTCAGCCCCGACGAGACCGCCGTCTTCGGCATGGAACCGGTCGCCGCTGCGCACATGCTCCTGCCGACCGAGATGATCGCCCGGGTCGATCCCCTGCGCGCCCTGCCCCCGCTCGAGGCCGCCGGGATCCACTGACCTCGATCGGGGCGGCGCGCCTCAGTCGAGGCGGCGGTAGCGGCGGGCGATGAGGGCCCAGCCCGGGACCCTCGGGATCGCCCGGGAGAGGGGCATGAACGCGCCGTCCCGGCCCTCCACAACGAGGAGACGGGCCGCCGCGGCATCGCCCATCCGGGCGTCGACCGTGGCCAGGTCGATGGCCACCCGGCCCGGCTCGTCGGCCCCCAGCGTGGCCACCTCGTCGGCCGGGAAGCCGCCGTCCTCGTACGCGGCGCGGACCTCGGCCTCGGCCCGCCAGCGCGGTCGCCGGAGGAGGATGCCCCGCCAGCCGTCGGCCACCGCCCGCGACACCCGCCCGTCACCCGGCCGGGCGTCACCGTCCGTCGCGACCGCCTCGCCGCGGGCCCAGCGCGCCGCCTGGTGGAGCAGCGAGTACTCGTCGAGGTCGGCGTAGCCGGCCAGCTCGTCGGCCGGCGAGGCGTCGCCGAAGAGGGCCCGGATCGAGGGCGCGAAGACCTCGCCGAGGTCGAGGTCGATGGCCCGCACGGTTCGATGGAAGTAGACCTGCTGGTGGAGGAGGAGCCGCGCGCCGAGGAAGCCCTCGAGGGCCGGGACGCCGGGCTCGTAGACGGTCAGGCCCCGGTCCGAGACGTACGAGTAGCGCCGCAGCCGCTCGACGTCGATGCCCACCCGGACCCCGGTGAAGAAGGCGTCACGACGGACGTAGTCGAGGTTGTCGACGGTGAAGACACCCGACAGGAGCGGCTGCAGGACGCGGACCCAGGCCGGCATCGACGAATCGGCGAGGGCCGGCTTCGAGACGAGGAACGAGACCCAGCGGGGGTCGATCGCCTCGCCGGCGTCGAACGCGTCGCGCTCTGGAACCGCGCCCGGCGCCCGTCGCAGCCCGCCGATCAACGGCCCGAGCTCCCGCTCGATGATGAGCTGGCTGAGGTCCTCGTGGGAGAGGGCCTTGCCGGCGGGCCGGCGCGGGTCGGCCGGTGCCCGGAAGCCGGCCAGGACGTGGTCGTCGAAGAAGTGGGCGAACGGCCCGTGGCCGACGTCGTGGAGGAGCCCCGCGACGCGGAGCGTCTCGACGACGAGCCCCTCGGAGGGCACGGCCACGCCTGGCGCCAGCTCGGCGAGCGCGGTCTGGAGCGAGGGGTAGAGCGAGCGGCCCCACAGGCCGGCCTCGTGCATGACGCCCAGGCCGTGGGTGAACCGGGAGTGCTCGGCGGTCGGGAAGACCCAGCGCGCGCTCTGGAGCTGGCTGATCCGCCGGAGGCGCTGGAGCCAGGCGGTGTCGAGGAGATCATCCTCGGCCACGTCCTCGGGCGCCAGCCCGACCGCGCCGGCCTCGTCCGGGGTCAGCCGCTTGGTCAGCTCGACGTAGCCATGGATGGGGTCACTGATGAGGTTGACCGCCGAGAACGGATGGCGCGACACGCCGCTCAGGATAGGCGCGCGAGCGCCCGCCGATGGGTTTCGCGCACGTCGTCCCGGAGGGCGGACGGCTCCAGGACCTCGACCTCGTCGCCCCACGACAGGACCCACAGGCGGACCTCGATCGTGCCGCTTACCGTCGCGCGCCAGACGAGCGAACCGTCGGGCGCCCGCTCGTGCTCCTGCGTCGGGTGCCAGATGGTCTCGGCGACGCGGTCGGCGACCTCGGGCACGAAGCGCAGGACGACCTCGGTGGCGGGCTGGTCGGCGATGATGTCCCAGGCCTGCCGGAGCATCGTCTCGACCGTTCCCGGCTCGGGCGGCTCGAAGCGACGGGGCGTGACCGTCACCGCCCGGATCCGCTCGATCTTGAACGTCCGCAGCCCGTCGCGGCCCTCGTCCCAGCCGATGAGGTAGAGGGCGTGCGTCTGGGTCGAGGGCTCGATGAGGTACGGCCGGACCGTCGCCCGGCGGGTCTCCCGGGTCCGGCCCTCGTAGCGCGCCGCGGCGTACTCGATCTCGACGACGCGCCGCTCGGCCCAGGCCCGGGTGAGGGCGTGGACGTGGTCGACGAAGGACGGGTCGCGCCGGGCCCGCTGGAGGACGTCGAGCGAGCGCTCGACGTGCTCGGTCAGGGGCGCCGGCAGGCCCTCGGCGAGCTTCTCGAAGGCCGAGGCGAGGTCCGGGTCGTACTTGTCGGCGTAGCGGACCATGAGCCGGGCGGCGAGGAAGACGGCCATCGCCTCCGACGTCGTCAGCTTGAGCGGCGGCAGGAAGGCCGAATCGAGGATTCCCCAGCGCCCCCCGTCCGACCAGGTCGGCATCGCCAGCTCGCCCTCGAGCGCGACGAGGTCGCGGTAGGCCGTCCGGCGTGAGATCCCGACCCGCTCGGCGATGTCCTCGACCCGGATCCCGTCGGGGTGGGCCTTCAGGACGTTCGCCACGCGGAGCAGCCGGGCGCCGCGATCGCGCTTCGCGCTGGAGCCGCTCTCCTCATCGAATCCGGCCATCTCGCCTCCCGGCGCCGAGGATACCCGGAAGTACGGGTCTGACCCGGACCCCCGGGTCATCGCCCGCCCCGGACGATGGTCCGACCATGACCGCACCGATACGACCGGAATGCCCCCGGCCGGCGGGACAGGTCAGAAAGCGAACCGTCCAGATGGCCGCGCAGGATCAGCGTCTCCAGTCCTCGACTCGCGCCACCTATCGAGCCCTGCTCCTGCGCGGCTTCACGACCGGCGAGGCGGCCAACCTGACCGCCTACCTCTCCGGCATCGAGGTCGGGGCGGGCCGCCCCTGGCGCCTCGCCGACATCGACCGCCTGCTCTTCCTCCGCGAGCTCTGCCGGACCGGACGCCTGGGCGCCGACGACGGCCTCGTCCGCGTCCCGATGTCCGCGGGGGTCGTCCCCGCCTGAGCGCCGGTACACCACATTCGCCGGCCCGCGGCCCTCCTCCGCCGACCGGCAGCCGAGACCGAAGCGGCGCCCTCCTCCTCCGGGCGCCGCTTCGGATTCCTGGCCCGAATCGCGGCTCGTCGCTACGATCGCCGGGCCATGGACCGGCCCGTCATCAGCTTCCTCACCGACTTCGGGGCGGATCTCGCCCCGGCGATCTGCCGCGGCGTGATGCTCTCGATCGCCCGGGACGCCCAGATCGTCGACATCAGCCACGGCGTCCGGAAGTTCGCGATCCTCGACGGCGCCTACCTCCTCTGGTCGGCGGTCCCGTGGCTGCCGGTCGGAGTTCACGTCGCAGTCGTGGATCCGGGCGTGGGGACGGCGCGCCTGCCGATCGCCATCCGGGTGGCCCGCGGCGACGTCCTCGTCGGGCCGGACAACGGCCTCCTGATGCCGGCCGCGGAGGTCCTCGGCGGCGCCACCGAGGCCCGCATCCTCGAGAACCCCGAGCTGCTCAGGCCGCAGCGCGCGTCCACCTTCCACGGCCGCGACATCTTTGCCCCGGTGGCCGCCCATCTCGCGACCGGCCGGCGATTCGAGGAGGTCGGCCGGGCCACTTCCCTGGACGCGCTCGTGGGGCTGGCCTTCCCGTCGCCCTCGATCGCCCCCGGTCGCCTCGAGACTACCGTGGCCTGGATCGATTCGTTCGGCAACCTGCGCCTCTTCGCGACCCCGGACGACCTGAGGGCCGCGCTGGGCGACCAGCCCTTCGGGTCGACGATAACGGTCGAGCTGCCGACAGGGTCCGATGGGCCACCGTTCTCCGAGCCGGCGGCCTGGGCGAGGACGTTCGGCGACCAGCCCGTCGGCTCGCTGCTCGTCTACGGCGACTCGTCCGGGATGCTCGCGATCTCCGAGAACCAGGGCAGTGCCGCCCGCCGGGCCCGTGTCGAGACCGGGAGCCGCGTTCGGCTACACTCCGCGCGATCCCGAGGAGGAGGATGACCATGCGTGCCCGGACCCTAGTAAACGTGATCCCCGCGTTCGCCCTCATCGTCGCGGCCTGTGGCGGCGGCGCCTCGACCGCGCCCAGCGGAACGGCGACGGCCACGGCGACGCCCGCGATGACCGCCGAAGCGACGCCCGACGCCTGCGCGACCGAGAACCTCGAGACGATGACCGCGGGCACGCTCACGATCGGCGCCGACAATCCCGCCTTCCCGCCCTACTTCCAGCCCTCCGATCCGGCGGTCGAGGGCTCGGAGTGGGAGATCGGCGAGCCCACGAACGGCCAGGGCCTCGAGGCCGCCACCGCCTATGCGGTCGCCGAGCAGCTGGGCTTCACGGCCGACCAGGTGACGTGGGTGCCGGTGCTCTTCAACAACGCGATCCAGGCCGGGCCCAAGGACTTCGACCTCTACCTGACCCAGGTCTCGTACAGCGCCGAGCGGGCCCAGGCGGTCGACCTCTCGGACGGCTACTTCGACCTGAACCAGGCCGTCATCGGGAACGCGGGCACGCCGATCGACGAGGTCACCACGGTTGCAGGCCTGAAGGAGTTCAAGCTCGGGGCGCCGGTCGGGACGACGAGCTACGACTACATCGTCGACAACATCCAGCCGACCCAGGACCCGGCCGTCTACGACAGCCTCGACGCGGCGATCGCGGCGCTCAACGCCGGCCAGGTCGACGGCGTCGTCGTCGACCTGCCGACAGCCTTCTTCGCGACCGCCGTCCAGCTCGACAACGGGACGATCGTGGGCTCGCTGCCGACGGTCGGCGAGGTCGAGCACTTCAGCATCCTCCTGAACCTCGGCAGCTCGCTGACGCCGTGCGTCAACGCCGCGCTCGCGGCGATCAAGGACAACGGCACGCTCGACGCGATCGTCGAGGAGTGGATCACGAACCAGGGCGCCGAGGCGCTCCAGTAGCCGCCGGGGCGGCCGGGCCATGACCCGGGCAGCCGCCCCCCGACGCCGTCGCGGCCGGACCTCCGGCCGCGCCGTGCTCATCGCGGTGGCCAGCACCGTGGTCGTCTTCGGCGCGATCGGCTGGACCGTCGTCAACGCGCCCGGTTGGCCGCTGGTCCAGCGCGAGTTCCTCAACGCCGCCGTCTTCGCCGACGCCCTGCCCGAGTCCATTGTTCGCTTCCGCACGAACGTCCAGCTGTTCCTGATCGCCGAGGTCCTCATCCTCGTCTTCGGGCTCGTCCTCGCCGTGCTGCGGAGCCTGCCGGGCCCGGTGTTCTTCCCGATCCGGGCGCTCGCCACGGCGTACGTCGACATCTTCCGGGCCCTGCCCGGGATCCTCGTGATCTACGTCCTGGGCTTCGGCATCCCGATCCTCAGGATCCCGGGTGTGCCCAGGGACCCCTTCTTCTGGGGCGTCGTCGCCCTCACCCTCCTCTATTCGGCCTACGTCTCGGAGGTCTACCGGGCCGGCATCGAATCGGTCCACCCGAGCCAGGAGGCGGCCGCGCGGTCGCTCGGCCTGAGCCGCGCCCAGGCCCTCCGCTTCGTGATCCTGCCGCAGGCCGTGAGGCGGGTCGTCCCGCCCCTCCTCAACGACTTCATCGGGCTCCAGAAGGACACCGTCCTCGTCTCGTTCATCGGCGTCGTCGAGGTCTTCCGGATCGCCACGATCAAGCAGATCGGCGCGTTCAACTTCACGCCCTACCTGGCGACCGCGCTGATCTTCATCGTCATCACGATCCCGCTCGCCCGCCTCACCGACTGGCTCGTCGCCCGGGACAAGCGCAACCAGGCCCGCGGGGGCCTTCGATGACCGGCCCGGCGGCGGCGCTCCGGATCGAGGGCGTCCACAAGGCGTTCGGGAAGCTCGAGGTGCTGAAGGGCGTCGACCTCGAGGTCGCCGAGCACGAGGTCGTCTGCCTCATCGGGGCCTCGGGGTCGGGCAAGTCCACGTTGCTCCGCTGCATCAACCTGCTGGAGCCGATCGACGCCGGGCGGATCGTCGTCGAGGGCGAGGAGATCACCGCTCCGGACGCCCACGTCGACGCGATCCGCCGGAGGATCGGGATCGTCTTCCAGGCGTTCAACCTCTTCCCCCACATGTCCGTGCTTGGCAACGTCACGTTGGCGCCCCGGCAGGTCCTCAAGCGACCGCGAACCGAGGCGGAATCGGCCGCCACCGCCCTCCTGGAGCGGTTCGGCCTGGCCGACAAGCGCAACGACTACCCCGACCGGCTCTCGGGCGGCCAGCAGCAGCGCCTCGCGATCATCCGCGCGCTGGCCATGGAGCCCGACCTGCTCCTGCTCGACGAGGTCACCAGCGCGCTCGACCCAGAGCTCGTGGCCGAGGTCCTCGAGATCATCCGGGAGCTGGCCGGGCAGGGCATGACGATGGTCATCGCAACCCACGAGATGAGCTTCGCCCGCGAGATCGCGGATCGCGTCTGCTTCCTCGATGCCGGGGTCATCCTCGAGGAGGGACCGCCGGCGAAGATCTTCGGCGAGCCCGAGCAGCCGCGGACGCGCCAGTTCCTGGCCCGGATCGTGGCGGCGGGCCGACTCTGATGGCCGACGCCACGCCGAGCGGGGCGGCCGCCGAGCTGTGGGCCGAGTACGCCGCTGCCACGGGGGCGACCGGGCCCTACGCGGTCTGGGGGTTCGGCGACGAAGCCAATCCAGCCCTCATGACCGAGCTCGGGCTTCTCGTCCGGGATGGTCCGAAGCGGGCGACGACCTCGCGACGCGACGGCTTCAACGACGTCGAGCCGATGCCCCGGCCGGGCGACCACTCTGTGATCCTCGACGGCGAGGGCCGGGCGCTCTGCATCATCAGGACGACGGCGGTCGAAGTCCGCTCGTTCGGCGACGTCGACGAGGCGTTCGCCTGGGCCGAGGCCGAGGGCGACCGGTCACTGGCGGAGTGGCGCGCGGGGCACACCTGGTTCTTCGACTCGGTGGGTGTGCCGGTCGATGACGCGACCGAGATGGTGCTCGAGCGATTCGCCAAGGTGTGGCCCCCGCCCGTGGATCCGCCGGGCGGCTAGGCGCCCGCGAGGTCGGAGAGCCGGACGGGCGTGAGGCCGCGCGACGCCAACCCGCTGACGACGCCCGGCAGCGCCTCGAGGGTGTGCCAGCCGCCGAGGTGCATGAGCACGATCGAGCCACCCTGGGCCTTCGAGACGACCTTGGTGACGATGTCGTCGGCCGTCGGGCCGCCGTCGGCGGTGGTCTTCCAGTCGATGGTGTCGACGTCCCACATCACGAGCCGCGACCAACCCGCCGCGCCGACGCCGACGCGGACGTCGTAGGTCCAGGCGCCGTTGGGCGGCCGGAACCAGGGTGTCGTGGGCACGCCGATGAGGTCGCGGATCGCGCTGTCGGTGGAGCTCAGCTGGTCGCTCATCTGGTCCGCGCTCAGGGTCGTGAAGTCGGGATGGTCCCAGGAGTGGTTGCCGATCGCGAAGAGGTCGGGTCGGGCCGCCGCCAGCTGGAGGACGGCCCGGCCTTCGGCGGTCGTCGTCCCGCTGCTGCCCGTGGGGAAGAGCGTGGCATGGACATCGTGGTCGATGAGCCACTGGACGATGTCGACGGCCGGGTCGAGGCGTCCGCCCATGTCGAACGTCAGGGCGACCTGGGCGCTGCCGCGCGTGCCGTGGCTCACGACCGTCGCCGGGCCGCCGGCGATGGGCGACGACCCGGGCGCCGTGGTCGGGCCCACCGTCGGCTGCGGGGTGGGTGGCCCGGGGCTCGGCGTCGGGGGGTTCGCGTCGTCGACCTTGACGCCCGGGATGAGGACGAGCACCCAGCCCGGCTCGATGTGGTTCGGGTCGTAGTCGGCGGACTGCGGGTCGAGGTTCGGATAGGTGCCCCGGTTCCACCAGGCGAGGCTCCGGGCGGTCGTGGCGAAGTCGTCCGCGATCGAGTTCAGGCTGTCGCCCTGGCGGACGGTGTAGCTCGAGAAGGTCGGGAGCGGCGTCGGCGTCGGCCGGGCAAAGGTCGGGGAGGGGAGCGGGGTCGGCGACTCGCTCGGTGAACCGCCCGGCGACCCGCCCGGCGTCGACGTCGGAACGTTCGAGGCTCCCGGTGTCAGCGTCGTCGATGCGCCCGGCAGCAGGCCGGGAATGACGAGGATCGCGGCGACCAGCGCGATGAGGATGATGGCAAGGGACGCCGCGACCGCCGGCGAGGCGAGCGATCGCCCGGGGCGCGGCGCCGCGGGTCTCAGGTCGGCGGGCTGGCGATCGTCCATGGCCACCCTCTGACGCAGGGTTCTCGAAAGGCGTTACGAGCCCGTTCCGCCGGCATGTGCTCAGTTGGCCGCCGACGCCCCGGCGACGGCCGGCGTGAAGTCGATCGGGGTCGGAACCTGGAGGGTGAACTCGCCGGCGAGGACCTCGCCTTCGCCGGCTGCCGCGACCCGCCCGCCGCCGCCGCGCTTGGCGACGAAGCAGGCACGGTCGGCGGCCAGGAGGATCTCGTCGGGCGTGGTGCCGTTGGCCGGGAAGCTCGCCACGCCTGCCGAAGCATCGAGGTGGAGGCCAGCCGCATGGAGGCCGGAGCCCGGTCCGACGAGCGAGGTGATCGCGCTGCGGATCCGCTCGGCGACCGGCGCGGCGTGGGCGGCGTCCGTCCCGGCCAGGATCACGGCGAACTCGTCGCCGCCGTAGCGGAAGGCCGAGTCCGTCTCGCGGCTCGCCCCGCTGATGGCCGTCGCCATCTGTCGGAGGAGGTCGTTCCCGGCGGCATGTCCGAACGTGTCGTTGACGAGCTTGAACCGGTCGAGGTCGATCATGAGCACGCTGAACGGTTCGCCCACCTCGACCGCGAGGGCGAGTCGCTCGCGGAAGCTGCCGTGGTTCAGGAGGCCGGTGAGATCGTCGGTCTGCGCGCGCCGGGCCAGCGCCACGTGGGCCTGCGCGTTCTGGAGCGCGATCGAGACCTGGGCGGCAAAGAGCTTGACGAGGTCGAACTCGCCGTCAGTGAAGGTCCGGCCGTCGCCGATCCGCTCGAGGGTCAGGACGCCGATCGCGCGGTCGCGCCCGCGAAGCGGGACCGCGATCAGGCTGCCGTGGACCGGGCCGTCCTTGAAGTGGGCGACCCTCGGGTCGCTGAACTCGTCCGCCACGAGGACGGGTTCGTTATGGTCGACGACCCACGTCGCGAGGCCCTCTTCGCCGGGCTCCCAGGGCTCCATGTAGTCGTCGGCGTCGGCGCCCTTGGCGATGACCGGATCGAGGACGCCGCGGGCAGTGTCGCAGAGCTCGATGGCGACGTTGTCCCAGCCGACGAGCTCGCCGAGGCGGTCGGCGACCGACTCGAGGATGGAGTGGACGTCCAGGTTGGTCAGGATCGACTCGGTGATCTGGAGCAGGTCGCGCTGGCTGCGAACCTGGCGCTCGAGAGTTTCCGACTGCCGGCGCAGCTGCTCCGTGGCGTCGGCATTGGCCATCGCCTGCGCGGCGAAGCTCGCGTAGATCTCGAGGAGTCGCAGGTCGTCGTCGCGGAACTGATGGAGGCCGAGCTTGGCGAGGACGAGGACGCCGAGGACCTGGTCCTCGTAGAGCATGGGCGCGAGGAGCATCGATTCGTCGAGGTCGTCCTCCGTGCCGGGAATCGTGTTCGACCGCGGATCCGCCGCCGCGTCGTGGAGGATCTGGGCGACGCGGTGCTCGGCGACCCAGCCGGTGATGCCCGACCCGAGCTTGACGCCGAGCTGTTCCGGGGTCTCGTCGACGTACTCGCCGACCTGGCCCCTCATGGCCACCGGGACGAGGTCCTCGCCGGTGAGCCGGTAGACCCGGACGTTGTGGTAGTCGATGAGCTCGCGCAGCTCCGTCGCGATCGTGCTGCCGATCTCCTCGACCGACGACAGGCGGCTCAGGCGGGTGCCGAGCTGCTGGATCGACTGGAGCTGGGCTGCCCAGGTCGCAAGCTGCTCGTAGGTGCGGGCCGTCTGGATCGCGACGGACGCCTGCGTCGCGAGCGTCTGCATCGTCTCGAGCTCGTCGGCCGTCCACTGGTGGGGCTGGTCGTGGTAGACGTTGAGGCTGCCGATCGGCTCTCGATCGGGCCCGTCGTAGAGGGGGGCCACGCAGAGCGTGTCAAAGCCCTCCTGCACGATCGCGGCGCGGATCTCCAGGGCCCGTGGGTCGTCCCGGAGGCCCACCGAGAAGACCGGATGACCGGCGGCGACGGCCGCGCCGACGAGTGAGCGATGGGTCGGTGCCTCGAGGACGGCAAGGTAGGACGAGGAGAGGCCACGTGAGGCCGCCGCGCGCCGGGTCCCGCCGGGCAGGTAGAGGAGGACGAGGGCACGGTCGCTGCCGAGGAGGACCATCGCGTGGTCGACGAGGCCGGAGAGGATCTCCTCAAGGTCGAGGCGACTCCCGATGTCGTCCGCGACCCGGCGGAGGGCCTCGGCGCGATGCAGCTGGTGGGCCAGGTCGGCCGCGGCGTGCGCACCTTCGATGATCGTTCCGAGCGCGCCGGCCGAGGCGCCGATCAGGTCGAGCAGCTCGTCGGGGACCGGCTCGTTCGCCGCGCCGACCGCGTGGAGGACGCCCCACGGTCCGTCACGGCCCGGGATCGCGGCGGCGATCTCGCGGCCCGTCGCGCCGAGCGGGAGGGTCGTGGCCGCCGGATCGGCGACCGAGGCGCTGCCCGGGGCGTCGAGCGCGGCGGCCATCAGGCCCTTGCCCCGTGGCTGCTCGACGAGCCGGGCGTCGGGTGGTCCGGAGACGGCGACCGGGATCAGGCGATCGCCCTGCATCCGCCACGCCGAGACCCGGCGGAACGCACCGCCCTCGCGGATGATGCGCGTCGCCGAGCCGAGGAGCACCTCGGGATCGGCCGGCTCGCGGATGGCCGATGCGCCGATCCGGCCGATGCCGGCGAGGACCTCCAGGTTGGAACGATGGCTGCTCGGCCGGGGGCGGGAGCGTTCGATCAGGCGCCGGAGGACCGCCCGGCCGCTGAAGAGTTGGGCGGCGCCGGTGGTCGACGCGGCCTCGCGGTGACGGCCCCGGCGGGTGCGGCCGCCGGCCCGGGGTTCCGGCTCGGCCGCCGGGCCCTCGGCCGCGCTCGCCAGGAAGCGCTGCAGGTCGCCGAGGCGGTAGCGCCGATCGCCGCGGGGATTGATCCGGTAGTAGCGGAGCCGGCCGGCGTCGCTCCACGCCCGGATCGTGTTCGGGTGGACGCCCAGCACCTGGGCGGCGCGCGCGACGGTGAGCGTCGCGTCGGCCGGGCGTGGATGCAGCTGAGCGGTCGTCGGCACCGGTTCCCCCCGGGAAGATTTGTGAAGTTCTCCGCCACTCTACTGACCCCACAGATCTTGCCAATGGGTCGAAGGTCCCATAGCCGCGCTGCGGAACGCCCAGCATGGGCCGATTGCGGCGTGAATCCGCCCGGGAGCCGCCGTCAGCGGCGCCGCGGCGAGGCGGCGCGGTCCGAGTTCCGGCGGGTGAGGCGGACCCAGGCCAGGGTCAGGCCGATCGACAGGACGGCGATTCCGATCACGGCCAGGAAGGCCGGGGCGAGCGCGCCGACGAACCCGGGGCCCTCGCCGGGGCTGCGGGTGTCCGAGCCGACGACGCCCGTCGGCGCGGGTGACGCCGCGAGGGCGTCACCGGGCAGGAGGAAGAGCGCCAGTCCCATGACGAGGAGGAGGCCGGCCAGGACGACGAGCGCGGCGGCCAGCCGGGTCCGGCCGGCCGTGTCGCCGCCGATGATCCGGATCGCCTCGGCGGGCTCGAGCGTGCTCAGGATCAGGGGTCGCCCGCGCCCCGGCACCAGGCGGGGACGCCCCGCGGGATCAAGGGCGGGAACGCCGAGCGCGATGGCGTGCTCGACGCTCGAGACAAGCTCGACGACGATGCGGGCGGGGAGGTCGTCGGCCAGCTCGTCCGGCACGCGGTCGCCCAGGTCGCCGACGACGCCGACGCTCTCGCGAGGCATCACGACGAGCCCGTCCGCGACGGACTCGCCGTCGATCGCGATGCCGTCGAGGCCCTCCCGGATCTCGAACGGGACGACTTCGCGGGCGACCTCGACATCCCGCCAGCCGCCCTCGTCGAGGACCTGGATCCGGGTTCGCCGGAGGACGAGTGGCCGATGGTCCGCATCCTCGAACTCGGCCTCGCTGTCGATCCGACCCTGGATCCGGACGTAGACGGACCGGCCAGCGCGGGCGAACTCGATCGCCTCGGCGACGGTCACCCTGGGAGCTGCGGTCAGGAGGCGGCCGACACGCTGGCGGGGGCCGAGCGACCCGGCGATCGCAGCCGCGCCGGCGAGCGCGACGAAGCCGGCGATCAGGATCACGAGGGCATCCACGGCCGGGATGATCGCACGCGAGCGCGGCGCAGGCCCGACGCCGGCCCGGAGGGCACGGGAACCACGTCCCGGTCGCCAGCCCGCCCCGGGCCACGTCCCGGCCGCGAACCGGGCCCGGACATGGAAGGGCCCAGAGGAACCTACCCGACACGTGGGCTTTGATGCGATCGCGGCCGTTAGTGTCGCTCAGCCCCTCCGGGCTGCCAACAACGCTACGGGCGTTGCGCCTGCCGCGTCAACCGCCTCTGTCCACCAGATTCGCGCCACGCCGCTGGGTTATCCACCCGGCGTCCACAGGTCCGTGTCGGGGATCGTCGCGCCGTCAGGTCGCCTCGCGGCCCGTCGCCGGATCGAGGGCATTGAGCTGCCCGGCATAGCTCGTCAGGACGAGCCGACCCCCGACGAGCTCGGCGGCGGTCACGACGTCCGAATGGGCGATCCGCCAGGCAACGCTCCCGTCGGCCTCGATCGCGAACGTCTCGAGCTCGCTCTGGAGGAGGACGTGCCGGAGCCGCGGTGAGGCCAGCACGGCGAGGACGGGCGTGGCGGAGCGGTGGATCCAGCGAAGGTCGCCGGCCGCGGCGTCGATCCCGTAGGCATGAAAGCCGTACTTCACGACGAGGAGCGCCTCCGTGTCCCAGTAGACCGCCGCCGGCTCGTCGTGGAGCGTCGAGGCGAAGCGAGCGGACCAGGCCCCGCGCGGCCCGTCCACCCGGAGCTCGGCCCGGCAACGGGCATCGGGGTCGTCGGCCACGAGCGGCCCATGGTCGGTGAGCGTCCCGCCGGCCTCGGAGAGCGCGAAGACCGCCGCGGCCTGGCCGCTCCCGCCCCATCGCCAGCGGGCCCGCAGTCCGCCCGGGTAGGCGATCGCCGCATCGCGCGGATCGCCGCTCACGACGCGGCCTGGACGTCCGCCTGGCGGCGCTCCTCGGCGATCGGGGCCACGTTGGCGTCGGCCAGCATCCGCAGGACGCCCGGAGCCACGGGGAAGACCGCGGTCGGCAGGCCGGCGGCGGCCCAGACGACCTCGAATCGGCCGAGATCCGGGTCCATGACGACCCGCACGCGTCGGGCGTGGCCGAACGGCGGGATGCCGCCGATGACGAACCCGGTGAGGTCATTCGCCTCGCGGGCGTTCGCCCGCCGGACATCCGAGCGGCCGAGGACCGCGGCCAGCCGGCCGAGGTCGACCCGGTTCAGGCCGGACACGAGGCAGAGGATGGGCTCGGGATCGGCCTCCTCGTCGGGCAGGACGAAGACGAGCGACTTCACGATCTGGCCGAGCTCGGCACCGACGGCCCGGGCAGCCTCCTCGGCCGTGTGGGTCGACTCGTCGAAGACGGTCACCTCGAGCTCGACGCCCTTGCGCCGGGCCGCGTCGAGGACGCGCTGAACAGCAGGGTGATCGATCGTGGGTGACACGTCCCGAGTCTAGCATCCGGCCCCGTCGCCGAACCCCGAACCCCGAACCCCGGAACCCCGAACCCCGGACCCCGGACCCCGGAACCCGGATCCCGGGGAGAAGCTAGCATCGAGGGCGATGGACGCGATCGTCTTCGACTGGGATGGCACGCTCGTCGACACGCTGCCGGCGATCACCCGGGCCAACGCCGAGGTCCTCGAGTCGTACGGCATGGCGTTCGATCCCGACGCCTACCGCGCCGCCTACAGCCCGGACTGGCAGGAGATGTACGTCCGTCTCGGAATCGATCGGTCGTTGATGGCCGAGGCCGGCTCGCGCTGGCTCGTCGCCTACAGGCGGGAGGTGGACGCGGTCCGCCCGATGCCCCGGGCCGCGGAGGCCCTCGAGCGGCTCGCCGAGGCGGGCCTGGCGATGGGCCTCGTGACCGCCGGTGAGCGATCCGTCGTCGAGGAGCAGCTCGAGCTGACCGGGCTCGGGCGGTTCCTGCCGGTCCGCATCTGCGGCGGCGACCTGCCGGTCATGAAACCCCATCCGGCGCCCCTCCGGAAGGCCCTCGCCGAGCTCGGTCTCGCCGCCGTCCCCCGACGGACCGTCTACATCGGCGACGCCCAGGACGACATGCGGATGGCCCGCACCGTCGGGGCCCGGGGCGTGGGCGTCGTGTCGATGCTCGGGACGCGCGAGGACCTCCTGGCCGCCGGCGCAGCCGAGGTCGTCGACTCGGTGGCCGGCTGGGTCGACGGGTTCCTGGCGGCCCGATGACCGTTCACCGGGCGCTCGTCCTGGCGGATGGCACCCCGCCGACACGGGCCGGGCTGGACGCCGCTTGGCCGGGCTGGGCCGACGGGATCGACCTCGTCGTCGCCGCCGACGGCGGCGCCCGGCTGGCCGCGGGCCTGGGCCTCGCGATCGACGCATGGGTGGGTGACGGCGACTCGCTCGGCGCGCCGGCCCTCGAGGAGCTGCGCCGGGCCGGGGTGCCCATCCAGCTCACGGCCCCGGACAAGGACGCCTCGGATGCCGAGCTCGGACTGCTGGCGGCGATCCGCGCCGGCGCCCGCGACGTGACGATCCTGGGGGCGCTCGGCGGGCCACGCCTCGACCACGCCCTGGCGAACATCCAGCTGCTGGCCCATCCCGCCGCCGTCGACGTCACGGTGCGGCTCCTCGCCCCCGACAGCCGGGTGCGACTCGTCACGGCCCCGGGGCCGGCGGGCGGGCCGGTCCGGCTGGATCTCGCCGGGCGGCCCGGTGACATCGTGTCGCTCCTCCCGCTCGGCGATGCGGCCGGCGTGACGACGGTCGGCCTGCGGTATCCGCTCCGCGACGAGGACCTGCCGGCCGGGCCGGCGCGGGGGCTATCCAACGTCCGCCAGGGAAGCACGGCCGAGGTCACCCTCCGGCGCGGCCGGCTCCTGGTCGTGGAGGTCCCTGCTACGCTGCCGGAATGAGCATGCCGGACCCGGGTGAGGCCGCCCCGGACATCGTCCTCCCCGACGAGAGCGGCACGATCCACCGACTCGCCGACCAGCGCGGCCGCTGGACGATCGTCTACTTTTACCCGGCCGACGACACGCCCGGCTGCACCACCGAGGCCTGCCAGTTCCGCGACCTCGACGGCGAGGTCCGGGACACCGGTGCCGACGTCTGGGGGATCAGCCCGGACGACGCCGCCAGCCACCGCCGCTTCCGCGAGAAGTTCAACCTGCCGTTCACGCTCCTCTCCGACGAGGATCACGCGGTCGCGGAGCGCTATGGCGCCTGGACCCTGAAGCAGAACTACGGGCGCGAGTACATGGGCATCCAGCGCTCGACGTTCCTGGTCGATCCCGATGGGCGGCTTGCCCGGACGTGGCCCAGGGTGAAGGCCGACGGCCACCCCGCCGCGGTCCTCGCGGCCCTCGCCGAGCTCCGCGCCGAGCGAGCGGGTTGAGCGGGAGCGCCCGACCCGACCGAGGTCGCGGGCATGGAGTGAGGCTTCGCCCGTGGGGGGATACGAGTGAAGCCTCGATCGGCATTGTAGAGCGCCTGAACGTCGGTGCCGGCACATTCGTGCAGTCGAGGCCCCGGCGACACGGAGCCTCGCAGAACGCCCGGGGGGCGGCGGGCCGATGACGGATCCGGCCACGCCGCAGGCCGCCCACGATTGGCGTCCCGAGCGCTTCATGGTCATCGCCGCCCACCCCGACGACGCCGACTTCGGCCCGGCGGCGACGGCCGCCCGCTGGATCGACGCTGGATCCGTCGGCTGGCTCGTCTGCTGCACGAGCGGCGACGCCGGCGGCGAGGACCCGGAGGCCGACCCGCTCGCCCTGGCCGCCCTCCGCGAGGAGGAGCAGCGGGTCGCGGCGGCGATCGTGGGCTATGCCGGGATCAGCTTCCTCCACCAGCCCGACGGGGCCCTCGCCAACGACCTCGCCCTCCGGGAGCTCCTCGTCCGCGAGATCCGGACGTTTCGCCCGGATGCCATCCTCGCCACCGACCCCGAGACGCTCTTCTACGGCGACGGCGGGATCAACCACACGGATCACCGGGCGGCCGGCATGGCCGCCGTGGATGCGGCCTACCCGGCGGCACGCAACCCGATGGCGTTCCCGTGGCTGGCCCGCGCCGGCCTGGCCGCTCACAACGTCCGGCGGCTCTACCTCTTCTGGTCGAACCACCCGACCGTCCGCGTCGACATCAGCACGACGATCGGCCGGAAGATCGACGCCCTGCGGGCCCACCCGAGCCAGATCCGCCACCCCGAAAAGCTCGACGAGCGGATGCGGAGCTGGGCGGCCCAGGACGGCGAGGCGATCGGGGTCGAGGCGGGCGAGGCGCTCCGGCTGATCGTGATCGACGAGGACGCGGACGAGGCTCCCGGCCCGGCGACCGACGCCGAGGCGACGGCCGACACCTAGCGCGTGGTGCCCGGCCCGGCGAGGACGGGGTGGGCGAGCTCCCAGTGCTGCCACAGCAGGTCGAGCTCGGGGGTGCCCGCCCCGGCCAGCTCGCGGACCTCCGCGAGGTCGAGGTCGGGGGAGTGCCGGACGAGGAACTCGTCGGCGGCCACGGTGACGTCGCCGTACAGGCCCGCGATCTGCTCCTGCGTCGGCCAGGCCCGGATTCGGCGCGGCTCCAGGCCGGCGACCGCCACGGCCGCCGTCAGGTCGCGGTAGATCGGGATCCGCTCGTCGGCCCAGCCATCGATCCCGTCGAACCGGAAGCCGCTGGCCGCGAGGGCGCCGGCGATGGCCCGGCACTGCGACATCGTGAACGTGTCCCAGAACGGATTGCCGACCGGGAAGGCGAGCACGCCCCGGTCGATCGCGCCACGGATGAGCGACTCGGCCAGGCCGACGATCGCCGCCTGCCATGGGCGCCGCATCGCATCGTCCGCGCCCGCCAGCACCTCGACGGTCCGCAGGAGGACGCGATGGTCGCCGCGCAGGATCCTGATGATCGCCGGCGTCGCCTCGATGGTGGCAGCGCCATCGGCGGTCACGCCGCGCTCGGCCGGCCCTGCCACCGACTCGGCCTCGCCAGCCGGCCGCGTCTCGAGGAGCGCGGTCGCGGTGAGCGGGCCGGTCGCGTGGGCTCGCTGGGCGGCCAGGACCGCCTCGATCCGCAGGGCGTCGATCGCCGGATCGCGCTCGGACACCACGGCGATGGCGCTCATGACCGGTCGGTCGGGCAGCGTCGGTCGCGCCGGGGGGCTCCCGGCGGCGCCGGTCGTGGGCCAGGATGGAACGGTCGTTCGAATGCCGGGGCCCGGGACCGGACCTCCGGCCGCCGCGGAGAAGGCCGCCGTCCCGCCCATGACGGGCACGCCCGAGATGGCCGATCCGCCCAGCGGAACGCGCGGCGGGGGGTCGTTCGGCGGGGCGTCGCGGTCCAGTCGGCGCCGGTCCGCCGGTCCGCCGCGGGCCGGCTCGTTGTGGGCCGTGAAGGCGTCGGACGAGAGCGTCGCCGCACGACGAGGCACCGCATCGTGCCCGACGGTGAGCCTGACCTCTCGGACCGGAGGCCGGCTGCCGAGGACCACGACGATCGCGGACCCGCTGGCGACGCCGAGCACGAGGCCGAGCGCCAGGAAGGCGAACTCGCTCGCGGTCATCTCCCGTCCTTCCCCGGCCGGACGTCCTCCGCCGACCGTTGATCCCGCGCGGAGCGTAGCTGCGGGCGATGGGCGCGTCAACCTGATTCGGGCATGTCGCGCCGCCTTTGCAGCCCCGATCCGGCGGATGGTAGATTCGGTCCGCCGGCCAACGTCCTTGCCGGTCTGCATCTGGTCGCCCCGCTCCTCATCGCACGCACGACGAGAAAGGCACGACCGCGTCTTGGCTCTCGACCCCCACCAGGAGTTCCTCGTCCAGCCCGTCGACGCCTCGTGGTTGCAGTGCAACATCGAGTGCCAGGAGGCGTGCCCGGTCGGGACGAACTGCCGCGGCTACCTGAACCTCGCGGCCGAGGGCCGCTTCGAAGAGGGCTACATCCTGTCCCGGGAGCCCAATCCGGTGGCCGCGATGTGCTCGTACGTCTGCTCCGCCCCGTGCGAGCGGGCCTGCCGGCGCGGCGACATCGACCGGCCCCTCGCGATCCGGGCCATGAAGCGGTTCCTCGTCGAGTGGCACGAAGCCTCGGGAATCCCCGACGTCATGCCCCACATCTACGCCCGCGCCGAGCGGGTCGCGGTCGTGGGGGCGGGGCCGGCCGGCATCTCGGTCGCCCGTGAGCTGGCGATGAAGGGCTACGGCGTCGACGTCTTCGACAGCCTGCCCTACGCCGGCGGGACGATGCTCATCGGCGTCCCCGCGTTCCGGCTGCCGCGCGAGGCGATCGAGATGGACGTCCGCCTCGTCGAGCGGCTCGGCGTCCGGTTCCACTACAACACGACGATCGGCGTCGACGTCACGTTCGAGGACCTCCAGCGCGACCACGACGCGATCGCGATCACGGCCGGCGCGATGAACGCGGTCGTCCTCGACGTCCCGGGCTCGGACCTCGAGGGCGTCGATTACGGCGTCGACTTCATGAAGCGGGCGAACCTGGGCCAGGAGCTGACGGTCGGCAACGACGTCGTCGTCATCGGCGGCGGCTACACGGCGATGGACTGCTCGCGGACCTCACTCCGCCACGGCGCCGAGCGCGTCTCGATCGTCTATCGCCGGACCCGCTCGGAGCTCGTCGTCGACGAGGAGGAGCTGGGCGAGACCGAGCGCGAGGGCGTCCGGATGGAGTTCCTCGCCAGCCCGGTCGAGGTCCTCGGCGAGGACGGCCACGTCACCGGGGTGAAGTTCATCCGCAACCGCCTCGGCGCGCCCGACGCCTCCGGCCGCCGCTCCCCGGTCCCGATCGAGGGCTCCGAGTTCGTCATTCCTGCCGACGTCGTCATCCCGGCCGTCTCCCAGGCCGCCGACCTCACGTTCCTCCCGGTCGAGGGTGCCTTCGAGGTCAACCGCGGCCGGGTCAAGGTGGATCCCGCCACGTATGCCACGAACGTCCGCGGCGTCTTCGCCTGCGGCGACTTCGTGACCGGGCCGACGACCCTCATCGAGGCCGCCGGCCACGGCAAGAAGGCGGCCTACGCGATCGATCGTTACCTCGCCGGTCGGACCGACGTCACCGTCGCGGCCAACGTCAAGGTCACGAGCTCGTGGCGCTTCGAGATGCCCGAGTTCTACGACGTCCTGCCCCGCGAGCACATCCCGATGATGCCGCTCACCGAGCGGATGCCCTCGACCGACCCGGCGGTCAACTTCACGACCCCGGTCGAGCTCGGCTACGACGCCACGGGCGCGGTCGCCGAGTCGACCCGCTGCCTGATGTGCAACTACAACATCTGGTTCGATCCCTTCCGGTGCGTCCTGTGCGGTGCCTGCGCCGACGTCTGCCCGGAGGGCGTCATCCACCTGGTGGACGTGAACCAGCTCAAGAGCGAGGGCCTCCTGCCGGAGCTGTCGGAGGCCTACGGCTGGGAGAATGGCGGAGCGATGATCCTCGACGAGGAGCGCTGCATCCGCTGCGCGCTGTGCGTCAAGCGATGCCCGTTCGACGCCATTACGATGGAACGGTTCGAGCTCGAGGAGGTCTCGAGCGACGGCCGGCTCTACAAGGAGTCGTACCGCGACGCCCAGCTCGCCGGCACGGCCGGCGTGGCAGGAGGATCCAGGTGAGTTTCCTCGAGCGGGTGGACACCACCATCCGCCGCAGCCCGGTCTGGCGATCGCTCTTCCGACAGCCGTACCCCAACGACGAGCGGTCGCGGGCCTACGCGGTCATGAACAACGTCTTCCTGCACCTCCACCCGGTGCGGGTCCGTCAGCATGCCGTGAAGTTCGCCTACACCTTCTGCCTCGGCGGGCTGTCGTTCTTCCTGTTCCTCGTCCTGACCGTGACCGGTGTCTACCTGATGTTCTTCTACGTCCCGTCGGCGACGCAGGCGTACACGGACATCCTGGACATCCAGACGAGGGTCACGTTCGGCCTGATGACCCGGAACATCCATCGCTGGGGCGCCCACCTGATGGTGTTCTTCGTCTTCCTGCACATGATGCGGGTCTTCTACCACGGGGCCTACAAGCCGCCCCGGGAGTTCAACTGGGTCGTCGGGGTCGTCCTGCTGTTCACGACGATCATGCTGAGCTTCACCGGCTACCTCCTGCCCTGGGACCAGATCGCCTACTGGGCCATCACGATCGGCGGCAACATGGCCGGCTACGCGCCGCTCTTCAACGTCCCGGGCAAGGTCCTCCTGCTCGGCGGCCTCGAGGTCGGCCAGAACACGCTCCTCCGGTTCTACGTCCTCCACATCATGGTCTTCCCGCTCGTTGCCGCCATCTTCCTTGCGGTGCACTTCTGGCGGATCAGGAAAGACGGCGGGATCAGCGGGCCGCTATGACCGACACGAAGAAGCCCGAGGAGACGCGCGTTGTCCTGCCGGTCGACCCGACGCGGCGGACGGAGATCGACAAGCAGCGCGTGCCGATGTCGGCGCGACCGTATCGTCTCTTGGCCCTCGTCAAGCAGGACGCGGTCGTCAGGGTCCAGAAGGAGCCCGACGACACGGTCATGACCTGGCCGCACCTCCTCTCGATCGAGTTCCTCGCGGCGGGCGTGATGAGCGTCTTCCTGCTCCTCATGGGCCTTATCATCAACGCCCCCCTGGAGGAGCTGGCCAACGGCAATGTCACCCCGCCGGTGGCCAAGGCGCCGTGGTACTTCCTGGGTCTGCAGGAGCTGCTCAACTACTTCCACCCGACGGTTGCCGGGGTCATGGTCCCGGCGTTCGTGCTGGTGGGGGCGGCCCTGGTCCCGTATGTCGACCGCGGCAACATCGACGCCCACCACCCCTCCGAGCGCAAGACCGCGATCGTCCTGTTCACGCTCTTCTGCATCCTGGGCCTCACCGTGACCTTCATCGGGATCTTCTTCCGGGGCCCCGGCTACAGCTTCGTCATCCCGTACCTGCCGTTCTTCGAGAACAGCACGAACGGGCTCCACTTCGCCCTGTGAGCCGAGCGCGAGGGACGTCCGACCACCGATGAGCAACTACCACGTCGAGCCCGTCGACAGGCCCCAGGCGCTGGCCACGGAGGCGCTCAAGAGCCTCCGCAACCACCCCGTCCAGGGGATGTCCCGGCGCCGCCTCCTGCGGGTCTCGCTGGGCGGCGGCATCGGCCTCTTCCTGGCCGAGATGACCGGCGGCTTCATCGCCCTCTTCTGGCCGAACCTGGAGGGCGGCTTCGGCGACGCCCACCTCCGGATCGGCACGCTCGAGGACGTGAAGCTCCAGAACTCGACATTGCCCATTGCCTCGGGCTTTCCGTCGTACTTCCCCGACGCCCGGGCGTTCATCGTCCTCGTCGACCCGGCCCGCCAGGAATTCGCGCCAGGAGAGGACCCGCAGGGCGACGGGACCGCGCTCAATGTCCGGGCCCTCTACCAGCGCTGCCCGCATCTCGGCTGCAAGCCCAATCCATGCCTCAAGAACTTCTGGCTGGAGTGCCCCTGCCACGGCTCGCGGTACGACCGGCTGGGGATCAAGGCCGCCGGCCTTGCCTACGGCCCGGCACCCCGCGGGATGGATCGCTTTGCCGTCACCGTCGAGGCCGACGGAACGCTCTTCCTGAACACCTCGAAGATCACCCTCGGCCCGCTCCCGGTCGCGGTGGGCCAGCCGGGGATCATCCCCCCGAAGAGCCCGACGGGCTGCATCTAGTCCCCGATCCTTGACCACCCACCGAGGAGCCCGATGACGGACCAGTCCGGCCGCGAGCCCGAGCAGCGTCTCCCGGCCCGCCGCCCGCCGAGCGAGGCGGCGCCGGCGGCGCGCTTCTCGGCGCCCGAATCGGCCCATCCGCCCCAGCTCAGCCCGGAGCGGGCGGCGAAGATCGTCAGCCAGTCCGCCAGCGCCCGCTGGGTCGGCTTCCTCGTCGTGTGCGTGACGATCCTGTTCATGACGATCTACTACTTCTACGAGGTCGGCGCCCCGCTCGGCCTGTCCGAGCCGCGCCTCGACGCCCAGGCCGAGGTCCAGCAGGTGACCGCGATCGAGCGCGGCTACAACCTCTACCAGGCGAACTGCGCCCGCTGCCACGGGCCGCAGGGTGAAGGGACGGGCGGCGGCTACATCGGGCCCGTGCTCAACGACCAGATGAAGCTGTTCGACCACCTCAACGCCCGGTACCTGACGAACGTCCTGACGGCCGGTGGTCGCTACGTCTGCGGCAGCGCCTCGAGCCTCATGCCGATCTGGGCCGACACGAACGGCGGGCCGATGAACTACCGCCAGATCGAGGAGCTCATCGCCTTCATCCGGGCGCCCTCGACCCAGGAGTACATCATCCGCAACCCCGAGCTCAACGAGCCGGTCATCGGCGACGACGGCAAGGTCAAGACCTTCCGCGGCTGGGTCGACCCCGCCTTCAAGCCGGACCCGGCGGCAACGGCCGTCCCGGCCTGCTGGAGCGGCACGGCCGGCGGCGGTCCGACCCCGTCGCCCCTCCCGTCGGGTGCCGTGACCCTCGAGCTCGTCGCGGAGAACATCGCCTTCGACACGCTCGAGCTCGAGGTTGCGGCCAACACGCCATTCCAGATCCACCTCGTCAACAACGACGAAGGGACGCCCCACGACGTCGATATCCGGCTCGCCGATGCGACCGTCGTCGTCGACAACCCGACGATCAACGGCATCTCCGAGACGACCTACGTGATGGACGGCCTGGATGCCGGAACGTACACGTTCATCTGCTCGGTCCACCCGATCCCGGGCATGACCGGCATCCTGACCGTCAAGTAGGCCGACGATGACGCAGGCACTCCCCGCGGGCACACCGATCCGGCGCCGCCGGGCCCTGATGGGCCTCCTCGACGCCGACGGCTGGGCGTGGGCTGGGGTCAAGTCGGCGATCTGGTTCGTCGTGATCATCCTGCTCCTGGGCTACATCCCCGACCGGGCCTACTACTTCACGGTCAACCGGACGATCGACGTCGGCCTCCTCGCCTGGTCGCCGGTGAACTTCTGCCCGGCCGAGAACAAGACCCTGCCCTGTCCCGCCCCGGTCGGCTCGGTGATCCCCTGGGAGGCCTCGCCGGGCGAGCTCTCGCTGCCCGAGCCGCGGACCCATGCCGCCGTCGCCCAGCTCGGGACGCGGCTCCTCGTGGTCGGCGGGACGAACGGCAGCGAGGCGACCGCAACGACCTACGTCGCCGAGCTCAAGAGCGGCACGTTCGGGTCCTGGACCGAGGGCCCGGCCCTGCCCGAGGCGCGCACCGGCGCCTCGATCGTGGTCATCGGCACCTCGGCCTATCTCCTCGGCGGCTCGAACGCCGCCGGCGATGCCACGGACACGGTCTGGGCCCTCTCCGTCGACCCGGATACGTCCGCGCTCGGGGCATGGGCGCCGGTCGAGGGCGTGACCCTGCCCGAGGCCCGTGCGGGTGCCTCGGCGCTCGCCGTCTCCGACGGCCTCGTGGTCGCCGGGGGCCGTGGACCGGACGGGACGCCCGTCGCGACGGTCTGGAAGGCGGACGTCGACACGAACGGCGTCCTCGGCGCGCTCGAGGCCCAGTCCGATCTGCCCCTGGCGGTGGCGAATGCCACGATCGCCCAGGTCGGCGACTTCCTCTGGCTCTACGGCGGGGCCGACGCCACGGGCCCGGTCGGGGCCGTCCAGCGCGGCAATCTCGACGTCGAGCCGACGCCCGAGACGCCCGCCCCGAATGCGACCCCGGCGCCGCTCAAGGTCCTCCGCTGGGACGTCAATGACGCGGCGAATCTGCCGGCCGCCCGGACGGCTGCCGCCGGCTTCGCCGCCAACGGCACGCTCTACGTGGTCGGGGGCGACGACGGCTCCGGCCCGCAGGCCGAGGTCTACTGGACGGTGCCGAGCGGCGACGGCTCGCTGCCGGGCTGGAAGCACCTCGATGAGACGGACCTGCCGGCCGGCCTCGAGGGCGCCTCGGCGATCGTCTCCGGCTCCAACGTGCTCGTCATAGGCGGCTCCACGGCGGACGGCACCCTGGCCAGTTCGGTTCGGGCGAACCTCGCCCCGCAGGAGCCGTTCTTCCAGGCCGGCCTCATGGGCGTGGTCGTGCCGGCCCTCCAGATCGGCGACGAGATCGGCCAGCAGCTCGGCTACCTGGCGGCAGCCGGCGCGGGAACCGTGAACTTCGTGATCCTGCTCCTCGTCGGCTGGGCCTGGGCCCACCCCGAGAGGATCCGTGGCTGGGTCGAGCGCCGGCGGGCCCGCCGGCGCGGGCGCAGCGCCTAGAGAGCCGCGGCGCGGGAGCAGCAGCCAGGCGGACCTCAGCGCGGGAAGTCGCCCTCGCCGGGCGCCGGTGAGCCGCGCCGGATCAGCAGCCCCGCACGCTCCCAGGCGAGCGTTCCCCCGGCGACGTTGACGACGTCGGTCCAGCCGTTGGCGAGGAGGAACGCGGTGGCCTGGCCGGACCGCGAACCGGTCTGGCAGATCATGAGCAGCGGGCGGTCCCGGGGCAGTTCCTGGTAGCGGAGCAGGAAGGTCGAGAGGGGCAGGAGGATCGCACCCTCGGCTCGGAACGCCGCGAACTCGTTCGGCTCGCGGACGTCGACGAGGAGCGGCACCGGGGCCGGCTCGCCGCCGGTGCCCGTCTCGGCGTCCTCGGCGGCCGTGCCCAGGCGTCGCTCGGCCTCGAGGACGTCGATGGCGGGAATTCGCCGGGGGTCGATCACCGGACGCTGACCTCCATCCGCGTGAGCTCGACCGGAGACGGGGATTCGCCACGTCCCACGGCGGCCAGCGAGCCTTCGACCTGGGCGAGGACCGCTGCGACGTCAATCCGGAAGGCCGGTCCCGCGGCCAGGCCGTTCCGGAGGCGGGTTCGGGCGCCCTCGAGGTTCTTGGTCACGCCGGCCGCGTTGCCCCGGACGGCATGGACGAACGCCGCGGCGACCTTGATGAGCCCGGAGTGGAGCGCCCGCTCGGCCGGCTCGCTCGCCCCCATCCAGGCCGGCTCCAGGAGCTCGTGGGCGAGGAAGAAGTCGCCCCGCTCGTAGGCCTCGAGCGCCGAGGCGAAGGCGGCCCGCCGGGCAGCCTCGGGGAGGGGGCGATAGGCCTTGGCCCGCCCATTCTCGGGGATCGTCGCGGGACGCTCGGCCACGTCAGGTCAGGTCGATCAGGGGGCGGCGGCCGGCGAAGCCCTCGTCGAGCTCGTGCCACCACTCGATGTCGCCCTCGCCGAGACGCCAGCAGAGCCAGATCTGGCGGCCGCTGGCGAGGGCGGGGAAGTCGATGAGCCCGGCCTCGATCTCGCGCAGGGTGACCTCCCGCTCGACGAGCCGGGTGACGCCGGCCTGCATCTGGTCGATGAGGCCCTGCATCCGGAGGCGCATCAGGCGACGGGCCGCGGCGGCCTCCGCGTCGCGGGCATCGGGATCGTCGCCCGCACCGCGCTCGCCGTCGTCGCGCTTCGAAGCGGCCAGGACGGCGTCACGGAGGCGGATCAGCTCGGCCCGCTGGTCACGCAGGTCGAGCAGGATCCGTTCGACGTCCGGAAGGGCGTCGTTCGCCTCGTCGATGCCGTAGAAGCGGGTCACCCACCGATTCTAGGCACGTATGATGCCGGGCATGCGAATCGCGAGCCGGATGGACTCGATGGGCACGGAGACGGCGTTCGAGGCCGCCGCGCGGGCGCGGGCGCTCGAGGCGACCGGGCGCTCGGTCATCCACCTGGAGATCGGCGAGCCGGACTTCGACACGCCGGCCAACATCCGCGAGGCGGCCAAGCGGGCCCTCGACGACGGCTACACGCACTACCCGCCCTATCTCGGCCTGCCGGCGCTCCGGGAGGCGATCGCGGCCGACGTGTCGGCCCGCAAGGACGTCCCCGTGAAGGCCGACCACGTCGTCGTGACGCCGGGCGCCAAGCCGGTCATGTACTACGCGATGCTGGCCCTCATCGAGCCGGGCGACGAGGTGATCATCCCGGACCCCGGCTTCCCGATCTACGAATCGATGGCCCGCTTCGCCGGCGGCACGCCGATTCCCCTGCCGATCCGCCAGGAGCGCGAATTCCGGGCCGACCTCGACGAGCTCGAGTCGCTCGTCACGCGGAAGACCCGGATGCTCGTCCTGAACTCGCCGGCGAACCCGACCGGCGGCCTCTTCACCCGCGAGGACGTCGTCCGGATCGCCGAGCTGGCGCTCCGCCACGATCTCGTGGTCCTTGCCGACGAGATCTACGGCCGAATCGTCTACGAGGGCGAGCACGTCTCGATCGCCTCGATCCCGGGCCTGCTCGAGCGGACGATCATCCTCGACGGCTTCTCCAAGACGTACGCGATGACCGGCTGGCGGCTGGGCTACGCGGTCCTGCCCGACGTCCTCCTGTACGCCTTCGGCCGGCTCATCATCAACTCGGTGTCGGGGACGTCGGCCTTCAGCCAGATGGCGGCGGTCGAGGCGCTGACCGGGCCGCAGGCCGAGGTCGAGGCGATGGTCGCCGAGTTCCACGCCCGGCGCGACCTCATCGTCGACGGCCTGAACGCGATCCCGGGAATCTCCTGCCTCCGGCCCCGCGCCGCGTTCTACGTCTTCCCGGACATCTCCGCAACCGGCCTCGACGGCGCCGAGCTGGCCGACCGGCTGCTCCACGACGCAGGCGTCTGCGTCCTGGCCGGGACGGCCTTCGGCCAGGTCGGCCGGAGCCACATCCGGATCTCGTACGCGAACTCGCGCGAGAATCTCACCGAGGCCCTGGCCCGGATCCGCTCCGTCGTCGAGCCGCTCGTCGCGGCCCGGGCCTGAGGTCCGCCGTGCCCGCGTCCAGCCGGCCGAAGGTCTTCGTCGCCCGGATCCTTCCCGAGGACGGGCTCCGGCCGGTCGTCGAGGCGTGCGACGCGCGGGTCTGGGAGGGCGAGCTGCCACCGTCCCGCGATGAGCTCCTCGCCGCGGTCGAGGGCTGCGACGGCGTCCTCGCCCTGCTCACGGACCGGGTCGACGACGAGTTCCTCGACCGGGCCGGCCCGCAGCTGAAGGTCGTCTCGAACTTCGCCGTCGGCTTCGACAACATCGATGTTCCCGCCTGCACCCGGCGGGGCATCCCCGTGGGCAACACCCCGGGCGTCCTGACCGAGACGACCGCCGACCTCGCCTGGGCCCTCCTCATGGCCGCCGCCCGCCGGGTCGCCGAGGGCGACCGCTACGTCCGGGCCGGTCGCTGGCGGACGTGGGGGCCGATGCTCCTCCTCGGGCCCGACGTCCACGGGTCGACGCTCGGGCTCGTCGGCTTCGGGCGGATCGGGCAGGCCCTCGCCCGCCGCGCCATGGGCTTCGGGATGACGATCCTGTACCACGACGTCCGGCGGGCCGAGGCGGCGATCGAGACGGCCTACGGCGCCACGTACGTGCCGCTCGAGACGCTCCTCGCCCGGTCCGATTACGTATCCCTTCACGTCAACCTGACGTCCGAGACCCGTCACCTCATGAACGCCGAGCGGCTCCGGATCATGAACCCGAGCGCCGTCCTGGTGAACACGTCGCGCGGGCCGGTCGTCGACCAGCGGGCGCTCTACGAGGCGCTCCGCCACGGCGTCATCTTCGCCGCGGCGCTCGACGTCACCGACCCCGAGCCGATGGCGAGCGACGACCCGCTCCTGACCCTCGAGAACTGCCTCGTGGTGCCCCACATCGCGTCGGCCTCGCGGGCGACCCGCGGGAAGATGGCCGCGATGGCCGCCGCCAATCTCCTCGCCGGCGTCCGGGGCGAACGCCTGCCGACCCCCGTCAACCCCGAGGTCTACGAGCTCCACGAGGGGCGCTGACCGTGTTCGCGACGGCAAACAGCCTGGCCCGCCGCTTCACCTACCCGATGATCGTGTCGACCCGGC
>Ga0326597_10002291_pt1 | contig 28770 bp, 28 predicted proteins | sample RVTome_12_FD_203789 | JGI IMG/M metagenome (GOLD analysis project Ga0326597, IMG submission 203789) | Soil microbial communities from uranium-contaminated site in the Upper Colorado River Basin, Wyoming, United States - RVT100D185 | ecosystem: Environmental > Terrestrial > Soil > Contaminated >... | reverse complement strand
CAACAAACTCAAACACTTCCGACGCGTCGCCACGCGCTACGACAAGCTCGCCAGAAACTTCCTCGCCGCCATCCATCTCGCTTCCATCCGACTCTGGATCAGGCATTATGAGTCCACAACCTAGTCCTCCGTCTTGTCGAGCATCCGTTCGTAGCCGCCCGATTCCATCACCTCGACGATGGAGGCGCCGTTGCGCACGGCCTCCGCCATGCGCGTCTCGCGCCCGGCGATCTCCTCGCCCTTGGCCACCACATCCTCGGCGCGGGCGGCGGGGACGATGATGGTGCCCGACCCGTCGGCCACCACGAGGTCGCCCGGATGCACCTGGACGCCGGCGAACTGGATCTCCTCGTTCACGCTGTCCTGGATCACCCGGCCGCGGGCGGTGATCGGCACCACCGCCCGGGCGAAGACGGGAAACCCGGCGGCCGCGCAATCGTCGATATCGCGGCAGGCCCCATCGATGACGATGCCGGCGAGCCCCTTGGTCGCGGCGGCCAGCGACAGAAGCCCGCCCCAGCCCGGCACGTCGGTCCGCCCGGCCAGCTCCATCACCAGGACTTCGCCGGGCCGGGCCGCCTCGATCGCCTCGGTGCCGAGGTGCCGCGTCGGCTTCTCGGTCCCCTGGGGCTTGAGTTTCACGGTGACCGCGCGCCCGGCGATGCGCGGACACGGCCATTGCGGCCGGATGCCGAGCGTCGCCCCCTTCAGCCCGAGGGCGTCGAGCGCGTCCGAAACGGTGCATGCGTCGAGCCTGGACAGCCGTTCGACCAACCTGTCTTCAGTCATCTTTCCTCAAGCCCCCGTCTCCGGCCCCAGCCGGCCGGTGATGATCGCCCCGGACATTCTATCGTGCCAGGCGCGGGACGCTACACCACGGCGATGAATTCGAGCTGGATCACCCGCTTTCCCGACAGATCGGCACCGACGGTGTGGCGCACCGGGCGGTCGTCCTCTTCGGGGAACATCTTGATCCATTCGACGTTGACCAGGTCCCGGTCCTTGCGGTCCCTCAAGTAGACCACGACCTTGCCGATATCGCCGGTGGTCCCGCCCCCGGCCTCGACGATGGTGCGCATGTTGGCGAAGGCCTGGGCGATTTGCGCCTCCTTGCCCTCGGGCACCTCTTGGGTCTTCGGATCGTGTCCGCCGACGGCGGAGGAAAAGATCATGTTGCCGAGGCGGACCGCCGTCGGAAAGGGCTGCGGGTGGGTGGGAATATCGTTGCCGGCGATGATCTGACGTTTGGCCATTCGGATTGTCTCCCCTGTGATCACGTGATCGCGCGGTTCCCGGAACGGGTGCGGGAAAAGCAAGGTCTACTCCCTCCTCGCTCGCGGCGCCAGCCGAAGGCCGCCCGGGCTTGGGTTCCCCTTTGGAAATTCGTGAGGTGTGTTAATATTCGAAAAAATAGTCCATGCAGGGAGGCCCGCCATCCATTTCCGGGAAGGGTCGGGGCCGGAGGACGACGCGTCCGCGCGCTGTCTCCGCCATAAGAATCCGTGGGCCGGCGGACCAACGCCGGGCCCTAAAGATCGTGCGTGGAACAGGGTGAGGCGATGCAAAATATAGCCGCGCGTGAGCAGGAATGGCCTCTCGCCGGGCGGGACAGCCCGGTCCCGGCGATCCGGCTCGAGAACCTTTCAAAGACCTATCCCGGCAATTCGCAAAAGGCCGTCGACGGGCTCAGCCTGGAAATCGCCGACGGCGAGGTCTTCACCCTCCTCGGCCCGTCGGGCTGCGGCAAGTCGACGACGCTCCGCCTGGTGGCGGGGCTCGAGGAACCCGACGAAGGGGCGATCTATTTCTCCGGCAAGACCGTGGTGTCCGTGAACCAGGGCATTTCGCTGCCGCCCGACAAGCGCAATCTCGGCATGGTGTTCCAGTCCTATGCCATCTGGCCGCACATGACCGTGGAGGAGAACGTGGGCTTTCCGCTCCGGGCGCGCAAGTTTCCCTCGGCGCAGATCAAGTCCCGGGTGGCGGATGTGCTGGAGCTGGTCGGCATGGCGGGGATGGAGAAACGCCCCGGCCCGCTGCTCTCCGGCGGCCAGCAGCAGCGCGTCGCGCTCGCCCGGGCGCTCGTCACCGAGCCGCGCATCCTGCTGCTGGACGAGCCCTTCTCCAACCTCGACGCCAAGCTGCGCGAGCAGATGCGGCTCGAGGTCAAGCTCTTGCAGAAACGGCTCAACATCGCCGTGCTGTTCGTCACCCACGACCAGGTCGAGGCCTTGAGCCTGTCCGATCGCATCGCGCTGATGAGCGCCGGCGCGGTGCAGCAGCAGGGCAGCCCGCATTTGCTCTACGAGGAGCCCGCCAACGAGTTCGTGCGCGACTTCGTCGGCAAGACGCTCCTCTTCAAGGGCGTGGTGGAGACCGCCAATCCCGCCGGCCCGATGGCCATCCGCATCGCCGGCGCGCCGGACTGCATCGTCTTCGGGCGCGGCTACGATCCCGCCGGCATCGCCGCGGGCGCCAACGTCTATATCGGCGTGCGGCCGGAAGACGTCGACATCGTCGCGGTCACGGGCAGCGCCATCCCCTCGGGCATGATCGGCGGCACCGTGAACACGGCGCTGTTCATCGGCGACCGCATCGAATACCAGGTGGTGGTCGATGGCCAGCGCGTCATCATCATCTACGGCGACCGCCACGAGCCGCTGGCCGAGGGCGACCGGGTCTGGCTGCGGCCGCGTGCCGACGGCCACACGGCCTGGCCGTCGGACCGGGCGGCGGTGCGGGACGAGGATCGGGGGTAGCGAAACGCCCCGGGGACGTGAAACCGGAAATGGGAGACGGAAGATGATCAAGAGATACCTCGCGGGCCTCGGACTCGCCGCGGCCATGGCGCTGGCCGGGCAGCCGGGCCAGGCGCTGTCAGCTTCGGCGGAATGGGATGCGCTGGTCAAGGCCGCCCAGAAGGAGGGCAAGGTCGAGGTCATCCTGGGCGGCCAGATGCCGAGGAAGCTGCGCACCGCCATGCCGGCCTTCACCGAGAAGTACGGCATCAAGGTCAATTTCCAGACCGGCTCCAGCCGCAGGCATGCCGCGCGCATCCTGGCCGAGCGCAAGTCCGGGCGCTTCACCGCGGACGTCTGGATCGGCGGCGCCAATTCCGGCCTGTCCCTTCTCCTACCGAACAACATGCTGGCCCGCCTCGATACCCTGCTGATCGACCCGGAGGTCAAGAACCCCGCGCGCTGGTACCAGAACAAGCTTCACTTCGTCGATCCCAAGCACCAGTACATCCTGGCCTGGGGCGCCTCGCCGTCCTACACCATCGCCATCAACACCAATCTGGTGAAGCCCGACGAGGTCCAGTCCTATTGGGACGTGCTCAAGCCCAAATGGAAGGGCAAGATCGTCGCCCGTTCGCCGGCCCGCCAGGGGGCCGCTGCCTCCAGCGTGCCGATGCTGCTCAATCCCAAGATCGGCGAGAAATGGTTCGAGCGCTGGGCCACCGAGACCGACGTGACCATCGTGCGAGATTCCCGCCAGGCGGTCGAATGGCTGGCGCTGGGCCGTTTCGCCATCGGCATGTTCGGGCTCGGCACGCCGGCGGAGGAGATGCAGAAGCAGGGCTTCCCCATCCTGCCTTACCTGCCCCATGTGCTGAAGGAGGGCGAGACGCTGAGTTCCTCGGCCGCCAACATCATGGCCGTGGACCGGGCGCCCAACCCCAATGCCCAGAAGCTGTTCCTCAACTGGGCGCTCAGCAAGGAAACCCAGACGCTCTTCATCAAGACCGGCAAGACCTCGGATTCGCTTCGCATGGACGTGCCCGAGGATGCCGTCGCCCCGCAGTACCGCATCATGCCGGGCCTCGAGTACTACGTCGGCTTCTCGGACCCGAGCTTCGTCAACAACCAGAGGAAGCACCTCAAGACCCTGCAAAGGATCATGAAGAAAGCCCGCAAGAAAAAGAAATAGCGGGACGGGGGCCCTGACGGCGGAGCGGGGGCAGGAAGAGCACCCCTCTCCGCCTGCTCAGGCGATGCGAAACTCCCTCCGTCGAGTCCCGGAAAGGCGCCCAGGCTTTGACCACCCTCGACACAGTCGCCCCGCCGCTCAAGAAGGGCAGGCGCCGAGACAAGGGCCTCTTCATCATGGCCCTGCTCATCGTGTTTTTCGGCTTCTACATCATCTACCCGGTGACGCTGATCTTCATCCAGAGCTTCAACGTCGCCGGCATCATCGAGGGCAGCTACGAATTCGGCCTGGAAAACTGGGCGGAGGCCTTTTCGGAACCGGACGTCTTCGAGAGCCTGGTCAACACCCTCATCGTCTTCGCCTCCTACACCGCCATCAGCTTCCCCCTCGCCGTCCTGATCTCCTGGGTTCTCGCGCGCACGCCGATCCCCTGCTCCCGCGGGCTCGAGTTCATGTTCTGGGTCTCGTTCATGCTGCCCGCGCTGACCACGACCATCGGCTGGACGCTTCTCCTGGACCCGTTCTTCGGCTTCTTCAATGTCTGGCTGAAGGCGCTGCCCTTCGTCGACGGCCCGGTGTTCAACATCTACAGCGTCGAAGGCATCGTCTTCGCCCACCTCATGGGCAACGCGCTGTCTCAGAAGGTCATGCTGCTGACCCCGGCCTTCCGCAACATGAACGCGACGCTCGAGGAGGCCGGCCGGGTCTCCGGCGCGGGCCGGCTGCGCACCATGATGCGGATCACCCTGCCGGTGATGGTGCCGCCCATGGTCGTTGTGTTCCTGCTCAACCTGGTGCGCATGTTCAACACCTTCGAGATCGAGCAGATCCTCGGCACGCCCATCCGCTTCTTCGTCTATTCGACCCAGCTCTACGACTACGTGCGCGAGATGGAGCCGCCGGAATACGGCCAGGCGACGGCGCTGGCGAGCCTGACGCTGGTGATTATCCTGATGATCATCCCCCTGCAGCGCTGGCTTCTGTCGCGGCGCATCTACACCACCGTCACGGGCGACTACAAGCCCGGGCTGGTGCATTTGGGCGTCCTGCAGCCCGTGGCCTTGGCCCTCGTCCTCCTGATCGTCGCCCTTCTCACCGTCGTGCCGGTTCTCACCCTGGTGGGCGGCAGCTTCATGACCCGGGCGGGATTCTTCCAGGCCAACCCCACCTATACGCTGGCCCATTGGAACACGGTGCTGACCGACCCGATCTTCTTCCGCGCGCTCAGGACGACCTTCGTTCTTTCGATATCCACGGCCGTGATCTCGCCGGTGCTGTTCTCCATGGTGGCCTACATCCTGGTGCGCCGCAACTGGCGCGGCAAGCTGCTCCTCGATTCGATCTTCTGGGGATCGGCGGGCATCCCGGGCATCCTCTCGGGCCTCGGCCTGCTCTGGGTGATCACCGCGACACCGGGACTGAACTGGCTCTACGGCACCATCTGGATCCTGATCCTCGTCGTCATCCTGCAGGGCAAGCTCACCAGCATCCAGATGTTCAAGAGCGTCTTCCTGCAGATGGGCGAGGACATGGAGGAGGCGGCGCGCATCGCCGGCGCCGGCTGGATCTACACCTATTTCAGGATCTGGTTGCCCTTGATCGCGCCGACCCTGGTGCTGATGGGGATCCTCAACTTCGTCATCGCCGCGGGCTCGACCGGCAGCGTCGTCCTGCTCGCGAGCCGGGAAACCGTCACGCTTTCGCTGCTGGCGCTCGAATACATGACGACCTCGACCGGATCGGCGCGCGAGGTGGCGGGCATCATCAGCCTGTTCATCGTCGCCATGACCGCGGGCCTCGCGCTGCTCGCGCGCTGGGTCGGCTTCCAGGTCGGCGTCCGGGACCGCCAGAGCTGAACCACTTCACCATGAAACAGAGACGGAAACAGAAACAGGGATAGGCACATGGCCACGCAACAACAGGAACAGCCGCCGCGCATCACGCGGACCGACACCTACGCCCAATGGCAGGCGGAGGAAGGGATCCCCGTCTACGACACCTTCTTCGTCAAGGACCTGAAGGAGCTCGAGCTCGGCGCGTGGGAGCGCACCGGCGGGCTCGGCGCCTTCGTCAATCTGGAGGGGGCGGGCAACAGCAACAACTGCTACGTGGCCGAGGTGCCCTTGGGCGGCACCACCAGGCCCATGCGCCACCTCTACGAGGAGATGGTCTATGTCCTGCAGGGCAACGGCGCGACCACCATCTGGAACGAAGCCAACGACAAGCACACCTTCGAATGGCAGGCCGGCTCGCTGTTCGCCATCCCCCTCAACACCTGCTTCCAGCACTTCAACACCACGGGCGGCACGCCCGCGCGCTACGTCGCGGTGATCAGCGCGCCGGTGGTGATGAACATGTTCCACAACTCGGAATTCGTCTTCAACGCGCCTTACGATTTCCTCGACCGCTACAACGGCGAGCAGCATTTCGACGGCGATGGGGAGCTCTACCGCAACGACCGCAACACCTACAACATCTGGGAAACCAACTTCGTGCCCAATGCCGACACCGTGCCGCTCTATAAGCGCGGCAACAGGGGGGCGGGCGGCTCCTACCTCGCCTTCGAGCTCTCCCACAACACCATGGTGGCGCACATCTCCGAATTCCCCGTCGGCACCTACAAGAAGGCCCACCGCCACGGCCCCGGCGCCAACGTGGTGATCCTCGGCGGCCAGGGCTTCACCATCCTCTGGGAGGAGGGCAAGTGGGAGGAACGGACCAAGGTCGATTGGGGGCCGGGCTCCATCGTCGTGCCGCCCAACCTGTGGTTCCATCAGCACTTCAATTCCGGCGACATCCCGGCGCGCTATCTCGCTTTGCGCTGGGGGTCGAACCGCTACCAGTTCCGTCCCGACGGCGCGGGCGAGGCCCGGGGCGGCACCGAGACCTCGACCCGCGAGGGCGGCAACCAGATCGAATACGAGGACGAGGATCCCGAGATCCACCAACTGTTCGAGGCGGAGCTAAAGCGTTCCGGCGCCGAGTGCCGGATGAAGAGTATGGTGCCGGGCTGCACCGGCGTCGAGATGGTGGATTAGGCCCGCCCCCCGGACACATCCAAGAAACAGGCAAGAAACAGCCAAGAAACAGCCAAGAAACAGCCAAGAAACAGGGAGTCCCTTGATGGATAAGATCAGATTCCCCTACCGCGCCCATTCCCACCTCGCGCTGATGCACGTGATCAACGAGTGCGGGGCGTGGGAACGCCAGGACCTCGAGGTCGACTACGAGCGGGTGATCAGCCGCGAGAACGCCCACGAGCTGGTGCCGAAGGCCGAGGTCGAGTTCGTCTCGGGCAACCATGTCTCCACCTATGCCGCCCAGGCGCGCGGGGACACCTGGGCCTATGTCGGCCAGAGCATGTCGTCCAACCACGTCGCCCTGGTCACCCGGCCCGGGACCGGCATCGAGAGCCTGGCGGACCTGCGCCACCGCAAGGTCGGCGCCCGGGGCAACCACCCCTACCTCAACGCCTGGCTCTACCTGAAGCAGCACGGCCTGGATGCCGACAAGGACGAGGTCGAGCTGATCCGCAGGGCCCAGCAGGACGTCACCGAGCCGGGCCGGCCCAACCGCAAGAGCCTCATGGACATGGTCATCGACAATGATGTCGAGGCCTGTTTCCTGACCAAGCCGAGCGCCGATTTCGCCCGGCGCGACGGTCTCAAGGTGATCGACCTGGAGCCCCAGCACATGATCTTCTACATGACCATGTCGACCTCGAAGAAGCTGGTGGACGAGCGTCCCGACATCGTCGAGCGCGTCCTCAAGGCGACCATCGACGGCATCGCCTACTTCAAGCAGAACCGCGGGGACGTGATCCGCATCCTGATGGCGCGCTACGACAACGACGGGGTGCTGGACCGTGAGCTCGCCGAACGGGTCTACGACGACCTCGCGCCGAAGCTCGAGCCCTGCCTCTATCCGTCGATGCTGGCGATCTCCAACGTCTACCAGGAGGCGCTCAAGCAGGACGAGAAGAACGGCGATGCCGCCAACATCCACCCGCTGGCGCTGTGGGACTTCCATTTCCTGCGCAACATCGTCGATTCCGGCTTCGTGGATGCGCTCTACAAGGACAACCCGGAGATGCTGAAGGGCTACGGCGGCTAGGCCGTCCGAATGCGGCGCGCGGGCCACCGGGGGAGGAGAGGATGGCAGAGACCTATGCCGAGGCGGTCCGGCGCAAGCGGCTCAAGTTCCGCGAGATCCTCGGCCGCGACGCGCTCACCGTCATGCCGGGCGGCTTCGGGCCGGCCTATGCGCGCATCGCCGAGATGGCGGGGTTCGAATGCTTCTTCGTCGCCGGCTCCCAGGTCTCCGGCCACCTCCTCGGTGTGCCGGATTCGGGCATCCTGGGCTTGCGCGACATCGCCGATCACGCCCGCCACGTCGCCGCCCAGAGCGACATCCCCATCCTGCTCGACACCGACACCGGCTTCGGCAACGTGGTCAACGTCCACTTCACGGTGAAGGAGGTGATCCGCACCGGCGTCGCCGCGCTGCAGATCGAGGACCAGGAAGCGCCCAAGAAGTCGGGCACCCTGCCGGGGCGTCGCTGCGTGCCCATCGCCGACGCCGTCGCCAAGTACCGCGCCGCCGCCGCCGCCCGGGACGAGGCCGACCCTGACTTCGTGATCTGCGCGCGCTGCGACGTCCTCGGCGCCGAGGGCTCGAGCTTCGAAGAAGCGCTCGAGCGCTCGGTCGCATATGTGGAGGAGGGCGGCGCCGACTTCGTCTGGCTCAACTCGGTCGAGACCCGCGAGCAGATCGCCGAGGCGGCGGCCAGGATCCCGGCGCCGCTGCTGATCATCTGGGGCGGCGGCGACCCCATGCCGACCTGGGAGGAATACGAGGCGCTGGGCGTGCGCATCGTGCTCTATCCGACGCTCGCCTCCTCGGTCGGGCTGCAGGCGGCCTGGCACACGCTCCATGATTTGAAGGCGCGCGGCAGCGAGGCGCTCCTCGACGTCGCCACCCGGGCGCGCGAGTGTCCCTATGGCCGCGCCGAGCTGCGCCGCATCGTCGGCTTCGAGAAGGTCCAGGAGATCGAGCAAGGTTTCCTGCCGCAGTCCCAGCAGCGCAACTACGCCGACACCTGGGGCCATGTGGGGATGCTCAAGCGCCCGGGCCGCGAAGCCGGCGCCGAAGGCGCGGGCGGCGGCGGCGAAGACGAGAAGGCGGGGAAGAAGCCCTAGCACCCGCCCGCGAAACCAGGGGATGCGGCGCGTCGCTGGACAGGGTCGCGCCGGTATGGAACAGTGCCCCTAGAGCAGATCATGGATTGTCGGAATCGCCGAAGGCGTTCCGACAGCCATGTGAATCTGCTCTACTCATTTGAAGTAGATCGGATTCATATGATTTGTCGGAAACATGATGTGTTTCCGACAAATCATGATCCGATCCAGCCAATCGGGATGCTGTGCCATGCCGGATACGGATATCCTCTACTGCTTCAACTGCCGGCACCATGTCATCATCGTGGAGAGACGGGCCCGGGACAGCACGGTCGTCAAGTGCCGCCTGTGCGGCGACGAACACGCCATCGGGACCATCCGCGGCGCCATGCGCCTCGCGAAGATCGAGCCCGAGCGGTTCACCGCCACGCGCAAGCGCAAGCGGGCGCGGTCCTGAGTCCGGAACCAAGGGCCTCGGTCCTGAACCAAGGGACTGGGGTCCGGGGCCGGGCCGTCTCCGGGCGGCGCGGCGCGGCCTCAGCCCGCCTTGCCCGCGAGCCGGTCGTCGAGAGCCGAGAGCGAGCCGTAGGGGTGGTCCATGTGCGCCGCGTAGCGCTCGCGGGGCGCATTGAGGTAGATCTCCATCAGGTTGCGGTCGGGATCGAGGAAATAGATGCTCAAGGTGACCCGGTGGTCGACGGTGTGGTGGATCTCCGCGCCGATCTCCTTGAGCCGCCGGTAGACCACCTGGAGGTCGGCGAAGTCCTCCGAATCCAGCTCGAACGCCCAGTGCTCCATGCCGATATAGGAATCGGGATCGAGGGCGGGCCTCTCCGCCCCCAGGTCGGGTGCCTGTTCCAGCACCAGCACGGGCGCGGCGTCGCCGGGGCCGGGCGCCAGGTAGAGCCGGCCCGCGGGGTCCTCGCCGATGACATGGAGGTTGAGCGCCTTCTCGTAGAAGGCGCGCGAACGCGCGAGGTCGGAGGCGCGCAGGGTGATGTGGCTGGTGACGGCGGCGGCGGTCATGGCGGCGGCCTCCCTAAGCGTCTTGGGGCGCGAGAAGGTGATCGAGGGTGCCCAGCACCTCGTAGCGGTCGGCAAGCGGCGGCGGGCCTGCGCCGTCCGTGCAATAGAACTCGAACAGGTTGCCGTCCGGATCGCGGGTGAACAGCGCCTTTATGGTGCCGCGGTCCTCGGTGCGCACGACCGGCGCGCCGTTTTTCAACAGCCGCCCGTGGAGCGCCTTGAGGTCGCCGAGCGTGCCGATGTCGAACGACGCGGACGCCAGCCCGATGCGGTGATCGGTATCGGACCGGAGCGCCCCGGGCTTGGCCGGGCGCACCAGCACCTGGTGGTGGTTCCTGTCGAAATCCGCGGTCAGGAAATACATCTCGCGCGCCTGGCTGCCGATCAGCTTGAGGCCAAGCACGTCCTGGAAGAACCTCGCCGAGCGCTCGACATCGGCCACCCGGATGACGATGTGCCCGGACCGCCTCACCTTGAAAGCCATGGCATCCTCCCGCGTTTTCCTCCCCGGCGGCGGGCGGCGCCTCAGTGCCGGCCCGCGCGGCAAGTTCGAAAAACTCTATCACGGGCGCGCCTCGGCCAACAAGCGGGCGGCTGCGCGGGCGCGGCGCTTCGTTCATAATGCGCCGCCCGGGCGCGCGGCGCCGGAAACGGAGGAACAGGGGGGATGAGATGGCGGAACTGCACAACCCGGCGCGGGACCGGCTGGAAGCGGGGGAGCTCTCCCTCGGCATCGGCCTGCGCCACACGCGCAACGTGGAGATCGCCAAGGCCTGCAAGGCGGTCGGCTTCGACTGGCTGTTCATCGACCTCGAGCACTCCTCGATGTCGATCGACACGGCGCAGCAGATTTCCGTGACGGCGCTCGATGTCGGCATCACGCCGATCGTCCGCGTGCCCGAGGGGGAGGACGCGCTCGCCGTGCGGCTGCTCACCGGCGGCGCGATGGGCACGGTGATGCCCCACGTGGATACCGCCGATCAGGCCCGCGCCATCGTCGATGCGCAGCGCTTCCCGCCGGTCGGCCGCCGGGGCTCGGGCGGGGTGACGGCGCATTTCGATTTCCAGCGTGTGCCTCACGAGGAGGCGACGCGGCTCATGAACGAAAGGGCGCTGCTCGTCGTCATGCTGGAATCGCAGGAGGCCGTCGCCAACGCCGATGAGATCGCCGCCGTGGACGGCGTCGACGTCTTGATGATCGGCTCCGGGGACCTGACGGCGGAGCTCGGCATCCACGGCAAGCCGGATCACCCCGACGTCGCCGCCGCCCACGAGGCGGTTGCCGCGGCCTGCGGGAAGCACGGCAAATGGTCCGGCACCGGCGGCATCGGCTCCGGCGAGGTGCTTTCGCGTTATATCGGCATGGGGGTGCGTTTCGTCCTCGCCGGCGGCGACCTCGGCTTCATGATGCAGGCGGCGAGCGCGCGCACCAAATTCTTCCGCGATCTCAAGCTTCGCTAGGGGCTCATCGCGCTTATTCGCGGGCGCGGGTTTCGGCTACACTCGGGGCTTGAGGACGAAACGAGAGCCCGAACGGAGGAAACGATGGCGGATACGATGGTGGAGGAGAACGGCGGCGCTTCGCTCAAGGGCCGCGTCAGCGAGGCGGAATGGGAGACCCGGGTGAACCTCGCGGCCGCCTTCCGCATCGCCTATCACCTCGGCTGGAACAACCGGCTGGTCAACCACATCACGGCCCGCGTGGCGGACGAGCCCGATCACTTCCTGATGAACCCCCACGGGCTCGGCTGGCACGAGGTGACGGCGTCCAGCCTGGTGAAGGCCGATTTCGACGGCAACATCCTGAGCGAGGGCAAGGCGGAGCTGGCGCCGGCGGGGCTCAACTTCCACAGCGCCATCCTCAAGGCCAAGCCCGAGGTCGCCTGCGTCTGCCACACCCACCCCACCCCGGGGGTGGTGATCTCGGCCACCAAGGGCGGGCTCATGATCCTCGATCAGACGGGCGCCCAGCTCCACGGCGAGGTGAGCTACCACGACTTCGAGGGCTATGCCCGGGAGTCCGAGGAGGCGCCGCGCATCGTTTCGGACCTCGGCCGATGCAAGACCATGATCATGTGGAACCACGGGCTTCTTTCCGTCGGCCGCACCATCGCCGAGGCCTTCAGCTACATGCGCCGGCTGATCTACGCCTGCGAGCTGCAGGAGCGCGTCATGGCGCTCGGCACGGAGATCCGCGAGATCCCCAAGGACGTGCTCGACTACACCAAGGAGCAGGTGGAGAACCGCCGGCCCAACCAGGCCTTGGGCGGGCCGGAGTGGAAGATGAACCTGCGCCTCGCCGACCAGCTCTATCCCGACTACAAGACCTGAGCCGGCCGCAGGCATCGGCCCCCGGCCCCTGTTCCGAGGTCCAAACGCGCCAATCCCTCTCGAACCGACTGCGCCGCTGCCAGGGGTCGGTCCAAGGGGTCATTTGCCGAGGGAGCCGCAAGCCGAAGCGGTCAGGTGCCGGGAGGCCGAGCGGGTCTTAAAGGCAAGACAGGTTTGCTTTGGGAGTGGATTCCGTCCAGAGTCATCGTTCGATCCTTGATCTCAAAAGGCACAAGACGGAATCGGGAGGCCAATATGGGGATGTCTTCTAGACAGTGTGGGTTGTTTGGCGGTCGGTCGGTGAGATCGACGAGGAATTTTCTGTTTGCCGCGTCGATCGCCGTTCTTTCCTTCTGTCTGTCAGGCGCGCAAGCCTCGGCACAGCAGTCGGAATTCAAACCGCGCAGAATCAATGCGATCATCGGCTATGCGCCGGGCGGCGGCACCGATGCCGTCGCGCGGTTGATCGGGCGATACATGCGAAATCACATGCCCGGCAGGCCGACCATGATCTTTCGCAACATGCCGGCCGCGAGAGGCACGGTGGCGGCCGATTATGTCGCCCACAAGACCCCGAAAGACGGCACCTACTGGTTCGCCGGCGCGAACGCCGCGATCGACGCCAACATGCTGCGCCGCAAGGAGGTCAACTACGACCCGCGCAACTTCCTCTATTTCGGCGGATTCGGCCGCGGCGGGTCGCTGATCGTGATGCGCAAGGAGAAGCTCGCGCATTTCAAGGACAGGTCGAAGGCGCCGGTGATCGTCGGCACGACCGACGGATCCGATACCTGGGCGGAGCTTCTCGTCTGGGGGCAGCACTATCTCGGCTGGAATCTCAAGTTCGTGATCGGCTATCCGGGCACATCGTCCCTCGTCCTCGCCATTCAGCGGGGCGAGATCGAGTCTTTCGGGACCTCGAACCGCAATATGCTCGATGCGCTCCTGAAGAAGGAGAAAGGCTACGTCGCGGTGTCTCAGATCGGCAATCTCGTTGGTGGCAAGGTCGTGTCGAGAAAGGGCTCCGAGACCGTCCCGACGCTCGAGAGCGAGGTGCGGGGCAAGCTGTCGGGCGTCGCCAAGGAGACGTTCGACTACTGGACGAAGTCCAATGCTCTCGACAAGTGGTTCTTCGTCGCCCCCGGCACGCCCGGCAAGATCCTCGCGATCTATCGAGACGCCTTTCAAAAGGCGGCAAAGGATCCGGAGTTCGAGGATCGCAGCCGCAAGCAGTTCGGGCCGGACTTCGCGGCGCAATCCCACGACGAGATCCTCGAGATGGTGACGCTGACCGCCTACCCCAATGAAAAGCTGCTCAATTTTCTGCGGGACATGAAGGTCAAGGTCGGGCTTCCGACGGAACCTCTGACGCAAGCGGAAAAGAACAGGCTCTTGGCCAAGCTCGGGATCGGCAGCAAGGTCGATACGAGCCTCACGGATGTCCGCAAGGGCGGGCGCGTCATCGTGTTCATGGCGGGCAAGGACAAACACACGGCGAGGGTGAGCAGCGCCAACACCAAGGTCATGATCGGCGGCAAGACGGCCAAGCGTTCGGCGCTCAAGGCGGGGATGAAATGCGAGGTCAATTATTCCGCCAACGGCGGGGCGGCGATGTCCATCCTCTGCAAGTAAGGGGGCTCAAGACGACGTGAGCCGACGGCCCTCCGCCCGGCCCTCGCGGTGCGCCTGGATGGGGAGCCTCATGGGTTCATCCGTGACGTCCGGAAAAAAGGCGGCGTCCCAGGCAGCCCGAGGCGGGGTTGATCTGCTCTAGGCGTCGGCGTCCAGGGCGCTTAGCCTGGGCGCGACTTCGTCCTTGAACAGGGTCCAGGACCGCTTGCGCTGTTCCCAGGTCCCCCAGTCCTTGCCGGCGACGATCAGGAGCGTGCCGAACCCGCCGACCTCGTCGTAGAAGTTCTTGAGGCCCTGATAGACGGTGTCGGGGCTGCCGCCGAAGAAATGGCCCTCCTTGAACATGTTCACCATCGTCACGTCGTCGCGCGTGCCGCCTTCCGGGATGTAATGGTCGAGCCGGCCGGTGGTCAGCGCCACCCCGAGGTCGGTATCGGCCATGTCCTCGTAGGCCTGTTCATCGGTTTCCGCCACGTAGACCACGCGCGCCACCCGTGCCTTGCCGCGCTCGGGCGGGAGGTCCTCATTCTCGTTGTCGAGATACATATCGATCATCTGCTTGATCTGGTCCGTCTGGGGATTCCAGCTCATCAGCGGCAGGAACCCCTTTTCGGCGGCCAGGTCGAGCGTGCCCTCGCTGCGCGAGCAGGCGATGCCGACCTCAGGGCGGGGCCTGGTCAACGGTTTCGGGATGATGTGCCAATCCCGGCCCTGCCAGATCTCACCGTCCCAATCGAAGGGCTCCGGCGACGTCCAGGCCTTGAGAATCAAATCGATCGCCTCGCCCATCATCACCCGGCGATCGCCCGGAAGTTCGCCCCTTTGACCGTTGCCGGTCCCGATTCCCAGACCGAACCCCGCGATATACCGGCCGTCGGTCAGATGATCGCAAACGGCGACGTCGGTTGCGACCTGGAGAGGATGGAAGAAGGGCAAAGGCCGGATTCCGGGTCCCATCCGAATCTGCTTCGTCAGTGCCGTGGCCTTGCAGATGAAGAGATCGGCGCAGGGCATCGTGTCGGGCTTTTCCCAACTCAGCAATGTTCCGTGTTCGCTGATCCAGGCCTCGTGAAAACCCAATTCGTCGGCAAACACCACCTCCGCGAGGTCGTCGTCATAGGTGGTCTTCGCTATCGCGTTGTGGCGCTCGCCATTTAGAAACAGGCCAAATTCCATTCCGCCCCTCATTCGGCTGCATTTTTATCGATCGTGAGAGTTCGGGTTGATTATGCCAGCAGAATTATCCCCTGCACGAGGTCTTTGTCGACCGTCCCGATTGAGGGATTTGACCGACGATGCCGAGGCAGGCGCCCACTCTTCTCGAGGTTGGCTTGCGCCCGGAAAGTGGTCCGCGCCTGACCAAGTGGTCCTAGTGGTTAAGGGCGTCTACGCCAAGCCCGGGCGTCCGGACCCTCACCTCGTCACGGCGTGAGATTGGCCGCCCTCTCCCCGTAGAGCGCCTCCATTCCGTCGTTGACCTCTCTCAGTCGACGCACCTCCATGGAGAAGGCGTCGAGAATCTTGCCGGGCACGACCACCAGCAGACGGTCGGGTGAGATTTCGGTGAAGGTGCGCATGCCGATGCAGCCGAAGGACAGTGTTGCTTGTGACGTGATCGCGGACTGCGGGATGGCCGCGCATGCCGGCCGGCCGAAGGCCGTCGCGGGTTGATCGTTGCCCCAATGGGCGCCGCCGGTGGCTTCGCTGAGAATCATGGCCTCGGCGGGCGTGAGCCAGAGCAGGACGGCGTCCGGCGTGCCGGGGAAGGCCGAGAGCGGCCCGTATAGGACACCCTTCGTCCCCTGCTTCGCATTGACCGGGATCCGGCCCGGTTCATCCGCCGCCAGGTATCCGCATTTGGTCATCTGGCCCACGAGCTCCATGAGTTCCTCGGAAACCGCTTCGGGCAAATCGAAGCCCATGACCATGGCGCCGACCGGGCAATTGAAGTGGGCATCGGCCGGGGCGAAGAAGGTGCGCCGCTCGGCCTCTCGCCAGAAACGGCAGGCGGACGGGACCGTTTCTTGAATCGTCTCGATGTCGCTGGGCGCCGAGTCCATAAACTTGAGGGCGACGGGCACGATACCCAGCCCGAGCTTTTCGGTGAGCAGGGCGCTTGCTTCGGAATTGTTCATGGATGCCTCCAGGCAGTGCGTCGGGTTCAGCGGTAGCGCCAGCGGAGCAGGCGGCGTTCCAGGCGCTCCGACAGGGCGAACAGCAGCATGACGAAGGTCATGATGAGGAGGATCAGCGCGATCGTAAGGGCGGAGTTGTAGGTCGATTGCGCGAATTGCAGCAGGTAGCCGAGGCCCCGGCTGGACGCGACGAATTCCCCGACGACCGCGCCGGTAAACGCGAATCCGACGGCGATCTTCAGGTTGCCGAGCACCCAGGCGGTGACGGAGGGAACGTAGACCTCCCGGATCATCACCCCGGTTCCGCCGCCCAAGGTGATCACCCTTTCGCGAAGCCGGTGATCCACTTCCTTGATGCCGTTGTAGACCGCGAAGAAGATCAGCACGACGACCAGGATCAAGGCAAGGGCCACCTTCGAGCCGAGGTCGATGCCGAGCCAGATCACGAACAGGGGCGCCAGGATCACCCTCGGGATGGCATTCAGCAGGATCATCACGGGTTCCAGCAGCTCCGCCAGAGCCGGCAGCAGCGCGGCGGCGAAGCCAAGGGCGATGCCGATCACGAGCCCGCCGAGAATGCCGATGATGGCGGCGGTGAAGGTTGCCTCGAGATGGGGCCATATTTCGCCGTCGACGAAAAGGGTGAACATGACCTTGGCGATGGCCGAGGGTGCCGGAAGGTAGAACGGATCGATCCAGCCGGCCCAGGCGCACGCCTCCCAGATCATGACCAGGCTGATCAGGACGAGCAAACGGCGGATCGGCGGAGAGTTCAGTCGGAACGACATGGGGCCCGGCTACGTCACGGCTTCGAAGGAGGTTTCCGCGGACAACTCGTCCCATAGCTTCTTCAGCAGCTCCGGGAAACGGGGATGGTCGCGGGTGGCGAGCACATCCCGGGGACGCGGAATGTCGACCTCATGGGTCGCGCGAATTCGGGCGCGCGGCCCTTGGGATAGGACGTAGATCAGATCGGAAAGGCTGATCGCCTCCTCGAGGTCGTGCGTGACGAGGAGGACCGTCAGATGCTCGCGTTCGACCCAGCCGATCAGCTCCTGCGTGATGCGGGTGCGAACGATCGCATCGAGTGACGCGAATGGTTCGTCCATCAACAGGAACCTCGGCTCCAGCGCCAGGACCTGGGCGATGGCGACACGCTTGCGCTGTCCGCCGGACAGTTGCGCCGGGTAGCGGTCGCCGAGTCCCGCAAGGCCGAGCTTGGCGAGCCAATCTTCGGCCTTGGCCTCGGCATCTCTGCGCGCAAGGCCGCGGATCCGGAGGCCCAGCGCGACATTCTGGCGCGCCGTCCGCCAGGGCAGCAGCGCGTCGTCCTGGAACAGGAAGCCGATGTCGGTGGCCGGCACATCCAGGGAGATGGTCCCCGCGGAGGGCTTCTGGAGACCCGTAATGGCCCGCAGCACGCTGGTCTTTCCCGAGCCCGACGGTCCGATCAGGCTCACGAAGCGGCCGGAATCGACGGTGACGTCAACCCCTTCGAGGACGGGCTCCGCGCCATAGGCGAGCGTCAGGTCTTTGACACGGAGCACCGAGGATCAGCCTCCGAGGACGGCGGTGTCCATCAGGGTTTTGAGATCAACGGCTCCAGGTTTGAGGATGTTGGCCGCGATATGGGCTTTTTGCACCCGTGCAGCCGAGGCCATGTCGATGGTCACCGTTTCCGGATAGAGGGACGTCCGGTAGCGGCCGATGATGGTCTTGAGCTGCGCGACATTGGCGCCGGCGACCAGGGCCTTGGGCAGCGCGGCGATAATATCGTCGGGCGCGATGGTGCGGGTATCGTGGAGCCCCTTCTTGAGCGCCTCCGCGAGCTTCTTCATCTCCTCCAGGCGGCGGTCCCTCTCTTCGGCACGCACGGTGACGCCCATGAACTCGTAGGAGCCGCCGAGATACTTCGTGGCATCGGCGATGTCCATGGTGTTGACCAATTCCCGGCCCCCCGCCGCGGTGATCAGGCTCAGGGCCGGCTCCTGGACCATGCCGGCGTCGATCTGCCCCAATCGCAGGGCATCGTAGAGGTTCGTGCCGAGGGCGGCGAACCGGACCTTCTTGGCGTCCGCCCCCACATGGCCGAGGAGGAACAGCAGGAGGGCGTGATCGGCATTGCCGAGCGCGGAAATCCCGACCGTCTTGCCTTCGAGGTCCTTGATCGACTTGATGGCCTCTTTCCGTTTCGGCGAGACCGCCAGTGCGAAGAGCGGCAGCCGCCCCGTGGAGGCGAAGCGGCGAATTTTGGCGCCCTTGGAATAGGCCTGGAGCGCGACGTCGAAGGAGGTGCCGGCGTAATCGACCGAGCCGCCCACCAGCGCACGCATGGCGGCGTTGCCCCCTCGCGTGTAGACGAGTTGCACGTCGAGGCCCTGGTCCTTGAAGTGGCCGCGCGCCCGCGTCACCTCGTAGGGAATGACGCAAAGAAGCTGGCCGCAAAAGGCAAGCTTCAGCTTGGTATCGGCGGCCTTGGCCCCGGACATGCCGCTTCCCGCGGCAACCACGGCGGCGACGCCGAAAAGGCCCTTCAGCGTGGTCCGGCGATCGACGGTGAGGTCGGCCAGCCGTTCTTCCTCGAGAATCCCCGACAGGTCCGGCCGAGTAGCTTCGCAGCAGCCCATGAGATTGTTCCCCGCTTTTTTGCGCTTCTATGACCGAACCTCATACCAGAAAGCGGGCCTGAATAAAAATACGCATTCAATATGTGTAATTTCCTTGCCGACCCACTTTCATTCGCATGACTTCCATTGCCGGTTCCGTTCGACTGTCGATGCGCAAGAAGAAATGAACAAATCTTGCCCTCGTCTCCGCCGACGACGACCTGCGCCCCGCGGACATGCGCGGCGGCCGCCCCGATCGGACCCTCAGGGGCGCGAGCCGCCGTCTTCCTGTTCATGGAGGCGGGTGATGCTCGCGACCACGGCGGCCACCTCGTCATCGGCGAGCGGAGGCCGGCAGCGTGCGCGGTTCCAGGCAAGCATCAGATCGAGCGCGATGTCCGGGTCCACGCCATGCCACAGGAGATGCCCGGTGAGCGAGGCGATGGTGCTGTTGCGCGTCCCCTCGGCGACGCCTTCGCGCACCAGGGCGCGCCATTCGTCGAGCGACCGGCCGCTGCGCGCCCCGCCGGCCATGCGCAGGATCCACCGCGGCATCGACGCCAGGGGGACCTCATCGGGGGCTTGGCCCGGGACCCAGCGATAGGGCCGTCCCGAAGGATGGATCGACGGCGGCGCGACGACGTAGCCGCCGTCGCCGCGCAGGTCGATGCCCTGGGCCAGCCCGGCGCGATTGCGGATGCCGCCCCCGGGGGCCGCGAAATAGAAATGCCGGCCCCCGCCGCCGGTGACGACTTCGACCGTGGGTCCCAGCGGACCGTGCCGGCGCTCGAGCTCCGCTAGCGCCTCGGCGCCGCCGTGCTTGGGGTCGATGTCGAGGACGATCAGGCGGGAGATCGCCCCCGTGACGACACCGACGTTGGCATCGGGCCAGCGGCGGAACCAGCCCTCGATCTCCTCGCGCGGGGCCCGGCGCTCCTGCAGCTCGCGCCAGGCGAGCAGCGGCCGCTTGTCTCCGGCCTGCAAAGGCAGCACCGACCAGCCGAGATCGGCATAGGTGAGCGCCGCCCGGCCCGCCTCGCTCAACCCTGGGGGCCTCGTGTTCGCCATGGATTGATCCTGACCGCTTCGCAATGCCCGCCGCCGCACCTCGTGACCGCCCAGGGTCGCGAGGCCGGGACGGCTAGGCTGTCATGAGCTCCAGCATGTGTCCGTCGGGATCGCGGAAATAGACGCCGCGCCCGCCGCGCCGGTGGTTGATCTCCATGTCCTCGGAAGAGCGCGGCCCGCTGCCGTAGGGGATGCCCTCTTCCCGGATGCGTCCGAAGATGGCGTCGAAATCCGCCTCGCTCACCATGAAGGCGTAGTGGTGGTGATCGAACGCGCCGGCGTCGTCGAAATCCAGGGTCAGACGGTCATTGACCCTGACCGGCGCGAAATGCGACTGGGGCCCTTCATAGCTAAGTCCGAATATGCGCGCGAAGAAACGCGCCGCCGCCTCCTTGTCGCGGGATGGAACGATGGTGTGATTGAGCTCGATGGTCATTGCCGGTCTCTCCGTCACGGACGGGGCCTGGGCCGAAACGTCACGTCGCACGGGAGGCCCCGCGAAGCGACTCTCATCGCGGATCAAAATAGCACAAAGGGGATGCGCGGGGTCCAGGAACCGCGGCGCGTTCGAGCCTCAGGACGTGACGGGATTTGCTGGCAGGGCCGCGCCGCGGATCGAGGGCTCTTCCCGGCAGCCGGCGGCGGCGCTGTCGGGGTGCGCCGAGGCGTCCCAGAGGGAGCCGACATAGCGCGCGCCGGTGGCGCCGTCGGACCGCGCGGAGCAGAGCCACACCACGAGCGGATTCATGATGCCGACGGGCAGCAAGGTGCGCCCGGGCATTGCCGGCCGGTTGGGGTCGCCGGTGTCGCAGGCCCCGCCCGGCAGTAGGGCATTGACGGTGACGCCGGTGCCCTCGAGGTCCCGGGCCCAGATATAGGTGGACGAATCGATGGCGGCCTTGGTGACGCCGTAGGGGCTCTGGCGCCCCGAATGGAAGTTCCGGATCGAGGTGGTGAGGTTGATGATCTTGCCGTAGTTCCTTTCCACGAAATAGGGCGCCACCGTGCGCGACATGAAGAAGGTGCCCGTCACGTTCACCTCGACGGTCTGGCGATACATTTCGGGATCCATTCTCCAGAACGCCTGGTGCCCGGCGGTCTCCGGATTGTCGGCGTCGCGGCGGAGCCGCCGGGCGTTGTTGACCAGCACGTCGAGCTCCCCGAAGGCCCCGACCGCCGCCCTCAGGCAGTTCCGGCAGGACTGCAGATCGGTGATGTCGGTCTCCACCGCGAGCGCCCGTCCCGTCCCGGCGATGGCATCGATTTCGTCTGCGACCGCCTTGAGCCCGTCCATCGCGGGCGAGGCCAGCACCACGCGCGCGCCTTTCCCGGCGAGCGCGAGGCTCATGGCGCGGCCGAGCCCGCGGTCGGCGCCCGTCAGGATCACGACCCGGCCGTCGAGATCGATATCAGGCAGTTCCATCGTCGCCATCGGCTCCTCCCACTCCTTGTCTTTTCGCTTGCCCCACTATATGGGTCCGCGCGCGGAGGGAAAAGGCGGTGGGCCGGGTCCCTCCGTCCCGGCGCGACGGCCCTGAGCCCGCCAAGCGGAGGTCCTTGCGCCCGGGCTCGGGCTCTGTTGTGATCGGGGGATGGAGAGATCACTCGGAGCAGGGACGCCGCGTCGGCCGGGGCAGGGGGCCCGGCGCGGGCTCGCGCGCCTCGCTGCCGGCGCGCTGGCCCTGCTGCTGGCTGGCGGTTGCGCGCTGCTTGCGCCTCTGCCGCCCGAGACCACGCTCGAGGACCGCCTCGCCGTCTTCCCGAGAAGCGGCCTCAAGCTCAAGGGCAAGGTCGCGGTCCGCTGGGACGACCATCAGATCCCCTTCATCGAGGCCGAGCACGACGCCGATGCGGCCTTCGTCCTGGGGCTGGTCCATGCCCATCTGCGCCTCGGCCAGATGGAGATGTTCCGCCGCATCTCCCAGGGGCGGATCGCCGAGATGGGCGGCGTGCTCGCGGCCGACATCGACCACGGGCTCCGGACGATCGATTACCGGCGCGGCGCGGTCAAGACCGAGCCCATGCTGTCGAAGGAAACGCGGGACTGGGTCGAGGCCTTCGTCGCGGGGATCAATCACTACCAGGCGAGCGTCAAGGTGCTGCCGCACGAGTTCCGCGTGCTCGGGCTCGAGCGCGAGCCCTGGACCGTCGCCGACGTCCTGACCTTCGGCAGGCTCGCCGGGACGGACGTCAACTGGCTCGTCTGGTTCAACCTTCTCAAGCTTCGCGGCCGGAAGGACTGGCCGGAGATCTGGGCCCGCCTCGTCGAGAACGGGGGCGATTCGACGCCGAGCTTCGCGCCCCGGGGCCGGGCCGGCCTGCTCGAGGACATCCTCGCCGGCTTCAGCCGCTCGGGCAGCAACAGCCTCGTCCTCGCGCCGTCCCGGAGCGCCACCCGGGGCGCGATCATGGCCAACGATCCGCATCTCGGGATCTACGTGCCGAACCTGTGGATGATCGTCGGCCTCAAGTCGCCCGGCTATCACGCCGTGGGCCTGATGGTGCCCGGCCTGCCGATCTTCGCGATCGGGCGGAACCCCTGGATCGCCTGGGGCGGCACCAACATGCGGGCCGCGGCGAGCGACCTCGTCGACCTCACCCATGCGCCGGCCGGTTCGCTCACCGAGCGGCGCGAGAGGCTCCGCGTGCGGTGGTGGTTCGATCGCGAGGTCACGCTCCGCGAGAGCCCCTGGGGGCCGGTCATCACCGATGCGCCCCTGCTGAAGGACCTCGGCCTGCCGCCGCTGGCCCTGCGCTGGACCGGGCATGAGGCGAGCGATGAGATCGGCGCGATGCTCGCCTTGAGCCGGGCGCGGGACTTCCGGGAATTCCGCGCCGCGTTCCGGGGATTCGGGGTCCCGGGACAGAACATGCTCTACGCGGACGGCCAGGGGAATATCGGCCAGGTGATGGCCGTCCGCCTCCCCGACCGCGACGGCCCCTTGCCCAAGGACTTGATCAAGGATCCCAAGGCGGCGGAGGCTGCCTGGGCAAGGCGGCGCGGCGTGATGGACCTGCCCTTCAGCTTGAACCCCGAAACGGGGTTCCTCGCCTCCGCCAACAACCGGCCGACCGACGCAGGCGTCCGTGTCGGATACTTCTTCTCCCCCGACGACCGGGTCCGGCGCATGGGGGAAATCGTCGCCGCGAAGGGGCGGCTCGGCATCGACGACGTCAAATCGCTGCAGCGCGACGTCCACATGGCGTCGGCCGGGACGCTCAACCGGTTGCTCGTTCGCAAACTGCGTGACGCGGGCCTTGCCGCCGGGGCGACGGGCAGGGCGCGGCGGGTGATCGAGCTGCTTGCCGCATGGGATGGAAGCTATGACGCCGCGGCTCGCGGCCCCGTCGCGTTCGAGCTGTTTCACAAGGCCTTCACCGCGGCCTTCTACGAATACAGCTTCGGCAGCGAGGACTGGTTCGCGTTCGCCAACGTCGCGCGGATCAAGTCGCTCATGCTCGAGGATATCGAAACGGCCCCCGCCGCCCGCCTTGGCCGGGCGCTGCGCAAGGGGCTCGAGGCGGCGGCGGCGCGCCTCGACGATTTCGCGAATTGGGGAGACATGCACCGCCTGGGCCTCGCCCATCCGCTTTCCCTCCTGCCCATCGTGGGCGGGCGCTTCCGGTTCGCCGACCACCCCATCGGCGGCAGCACGGACACGCTGATGAAGACCGCGCACGGCTCCGTCGAGGGCCGGCATTACTCGCGGTACGGGTCGAACGCGCGCCACATATCCGACCTCTCCGACCTGGATGCGAACTATTTCTTGCTGCTGGGCGGTCAGGACGGCTGGATCAACTCCGCCAATTTCCTCGATCAGGTCCCGCTCTGGCTCGAGGGCGCCCATGTGCGCATGCCGCTGCGCCCCGAGAGCGTAAGGGCGCGGTTTCGCCACGTCATCGATCTCGCGCCGGAATAGATGAACCGGGATCATGCTGAACGCGACGCCGTTCCTCGCCTGTTTCGCGCGCTACCGGCTCCAGCGGCTCCGGCTGCTGAAGCCGGCCGAGGCCCAGGAGAAGGCGCTCCTCGGCCTGCTGCGCGCGGCGGGGGAGACGCGCTTCGGCAAGGAACATGACTTCGCGGCGATCGACACTGTCGAGGCGTTCCAGCGCCGCGTCCCCTTGAGGCGCTACGAGGATTTCTGGAGGGACTACTGGAGCCCCGGCTTCCCCCATGTCGAGAACGTCACATGGCCGGGACGGGTTCCCTATTTCGCGGTCACCTCGGGAACCTCGACCGGCGTCACCAAGTACATCCCGTGCACCTCCGCCATGGTGCGGGCCAATCGCCGCGCGGCGCTGGACCTGCTTGCGTTCCATCTCGAGAACCGCCCATCGAGCCGGATCCTCGCGGGTCGCAACTTCATGCTGGCGGGCAGCACGGGTCTGAGCCCGCTGGCGGCGGATGTCCTGAGCGGCGATCTGAGCGGCATCGCCGCGGCGACCCTCCCGTGGTGGGCGCGGCTCCGCTACTTCCCGCCCAGGGATCTCGAGGAAATCTCGAACTGGCGGGAAAAGATCGAGCGCTTGGCCCCGCTCGCGCTGGAGGCCGACATCCGGTCGATAAGCGGCACGCCGAGCTGGCTGCTTCTGTTCTTCGAAAAGCTCGCGAGCTTGAGCCCTGGATCGGAGCGGCGGCTCGCCGAGTTCTGGCCGGATCTCGAGCTGGTGGCCCACGGCGGCGTCAACTTCGCGCCCTACCGCGAGCTCTTCGCCGGATGGCTCGAGGGGAGCCGCGCGGAAACCCGGGAAACCTATGCCGCGAGCGAGGGATTCATCGCCGTCGCCGATAGGGGTGACGGGGAGGGGCTCCGTCTCATCCTCGATAACGGCCTGTTCCTGGAGTTCGTGCCGCGCGAGGAACTCGAGGACCCCGCGCCCTCGCGTCACTGGATCGGCGACGCGGAAACGGGGATCGATTACGCGGTGATCGTCTCGAGCTGCGCCGGCATCTGGTCCTACGTGCTCGGCGATACGGTGCGCTTCGCCGATCTCGATCCGCCCCGCGTGGTCGTGACCGGGCGCGTCTCCTACACCTTGTCCGCCTTCGGCGAGCATCTGATCGACGCGGAGATAGAGGAATCGGTGGCAACGGCGGCCAACGCCATCGCCGCCGCCGTCACCGATTATTCGGCCGGGCCGATCTTTCCAACGGACTCGGACGGGCAAGGCGGCCATCTCTTCCTGGTCGAATTCGCGGGCGGGGTTCCGGAGCCCCGGCGCGTCGAGGATTTCGCGTGGACGCTGGATGCCGAGCTCCGCCGCACGAACGAGGATTACGCCATCCATCGCTCCGACGATTACGGGATGGCCGCCCCGCGCATCTTCGCGGTGCGTCCGGGGAGCTTCGCCAAGTGGATGGAGGCGCGCGGCCAGCTCGGCGGACAGCACAAGGTTCCGAGAATCATCAACGACGAGACGCTTTTCCGGGAGCTCCGCGACTTCATGGGCTGCGATTAAGGGCGGGCGCGCCCGCAGAATCCTCGCAAAGAGCGGTCTTTAAGACATTTTCAAAGGTTCCTTGGGAAAAACAGAGGGGTTCGGGTCCGCCGCGTCCCGGGGTCGGGATGCCTATCAAGCTTCTGATCACGAGAGTGAAGGATCGTCCCGCATCGACAGGACAACAAGAACAAGAGCGATGGACAAAGACGGAGACCACACTGGGCAGAAATGCGAGAACTGCCGGCACTGGATGACCCCGGAGCAGGTGGCGGAGCGGCAATTCCAGTTGGCCAGGCACCGCGTCATCGCCTTGGGTCATTTCGGGCAGTGCAGGCGCAATCCGCTGCTCGCGCCCCCGCATTACCGAGAGGATTATCCGACGACGACGCCTTCGCATTGGTGCGAGGATTGGGAGGCCAAGTGAGGATACGGGCTCGGCATCGGGCCTGCCCCCGGCCGGTTCAGGGCATGGTACGGCGGGTCCGCGAGGGGCCCGGGCCCTCGGACAGTCGTTTCTCCATCAGGAAATCGCGGAGCGGGACGCCGTCGCATCACGCGGCTCGCCCGAGATGTGGCGGGTCCTCGAGAGAACAAGATATTCGAATCGATTTGCGAGAATGGCGACCGGCGGGACGTCTGGAGAGATGTTTTCCTTGCCCTCGCAAGTCGCCCCATGCAATACGATTCAGGGGCTTCGGTGCGCAAGCGCTGCCGGCTCGCACCCGCCGCTCACAATTCGAGGGACCAGGAAAAATGAAGTTTCTCACCAGCTATCGCAGGCCGCTGGCGGCCGTTCTCGTGGTCGCCATGACCTCTCTCTCCCTCCCGGTCGTGCCGGTCCATGCCGCCATGGTCGGAACCGACCGGGTCATAGCGCAGGACGAGGGGCTTCCGCGTGACCGCGTGGCGGCCTTCCTGAAGCGGGAGGATGTCCGGGCCCAGATGAGAGACCTGGGCATTTCGCCGGCAGAGGCCGAGGCCCGCGTGGCGGCGCTGTCGGATGCGGAGATCGACAAGATCGCCGGTCATATCGACGAGTTGCCCGCCGGCCAGGGCGTGGGCGCGATCATCGGCGCGGCAGTGCTGATCTTCATCATCCTTCTGATCACCGACCTGCTGGGCCTGACCCACGTCTTCGGCTTCACCAAGAAGGGATCCCTCAACCCCAGCTGATCCCCGGGGCATGGCGAAGCGGCTGCTGTTGGCGGTCATCCTGTCGCTGACGGCAGCGGCGTGCGCCACGCCGCAAACGGACGATCTGAGGCGCGGCTCCCACGGCCTTCCCGCCCGGGCCGCGGTCGCTAAGCCCGTGTTCTTCGCCCAGAGGACGAAGGAGTGCGGGCCCGCGGCATTGGCCATGGCGCTCGTCCATTCGGGCGTTCGCCTCCGCCCCGAGGACCTCGTCGCGGAGGTCTACAACCAGGGGCGGGAGGGAAGCCTGACGCCGGCGGTGCTGGCCGCGGTCCGCCGCCACGGGCGCATCGCCTATCCCCTCAACAATCTCACGGACCTGCTGCGGTCGGTCCATCGGGGCCGGCCGGCCATCGTCCTCCAGAACCTGGGCCTGCGGCTCTTGCCGCGATGGCACTACGCGGTCATCGTCGGATACGACTTCGGGAAAGAAACCGTCACGCTGCATTCGGGCAGGACGGAATTTCTCGAAATGGCCCTTGAGACGTTCGAGCATACCTGGGCGCGCGGCGGGCACTGGGCCCTGCTCACCCTCCGGCCGGGCGAGTTTCCCGACCCGGTGGACGAAGGCGTCTATGTCAGGGCGGTCGCCGGCGTCGAGCGGGCGGGCCGGGCGGGGACTGCCGCCAAGGCCTACGGGGCCGCCGTCCAGCGTTGGCCCGACAACCTCATCGCCTGGATGGGACTCGGCAATTCGTTGTACAGACTGAACCGGCGCCGCGCCGCGGCGGCGGCATTCAGATCCGCGACCCTCCGCCATCCCGGGAACGCCGCCGCCTTCAACAACCTCGCCCATGTGCTGGGCGAACTCGGCCGGTTCGGCGAAGCGGAAGCGGCGGCCCGAAAGGCGATCGCACTGGGCGGACCCGACGTCGCGACCTATCGCGCGACGCTTCGCGACATCCTGGCGAGGCGCAAAAGGAATTCCGGGGGAAAGCCCTAGGCCTGCGGCGATACCGGCTCCGATAAGAGTGGCAGAAGACGTCCGAAGCTCAAGGGCTTCCCCGCCGAAGCGGGCGGCTCCGGCGAGACGGTTCCGGAATAGCGCGCAACATGGTGATCCCGCCCCAGGCGCCGATTCGCCGGGTGGAAGATTCGCTTCCTCTTTGTTAGCGTGAACTTTGCCGGCCCCTACGGATTTGGGACCGCCAGTGGCGCCGCCATCGGTGCAGGAGGAGCGAGACCGTGATCGTCGAGAAGATCTACACCGGCAACGACCTCCGGAACTTCAACTATCTCATCGCCTGCGAGGAGACCGGCGAGGCGCTCGCCATTGACCCGCTGGAAGCGCGGCTGTGCCTGAAGGTCGCCCGGGATAAAGGCTGGCAGATCACCCAGGTGCTGAACACCCATCACCACCGCGACCACACCGGCGGCAACGCCGCCATGATCGAGGCCACGGGCGCGAAGCTGCTCGCCCACGCCGGCGCCCGCGGCCAGATCCCGGACGTGGACATCGGCCTTGCGGCCGGCGACGTGGTCAGGGTGGGCCGGACCGCCGAACTCGAGGTCCTGGATACGCCGGGCCATACGATGTCCCATGTCTGCCTGCTGGCCCATGGCGATCCGCCGTCGCTGATCTCGGGCGACACCCTGTTCAACGCCGGCGCCGGCCACTGCCGCGGCGGCGGCTATCCCGAGGCGCTTTACCAGACCTTCGCCGCGCAGCTGAGCCGCCTGCCTGACGATACCCTGGTCTATCCCGGCCACGACTACATCGCCAACAACCTGGGCTTCACCCTCGACCGCGAGCCGGACAACGCCGCCGCCCGGTCCCTGCTGGAGGAGGTCAAGGACCAGGATCCTCACGACGCCCGGCTCACAACCCTGGCGCTGGAGAAGGAGGTCAACACCTTCTTCCGCCTGCACAGTCCCACGGTGATCGCCCGCCTGCGCGAGGCCGTCGCGGACTTTCCCGACGACCCCGCGCCCAAGGACGTGTTCCTCGCGCTGAGGGTGCTGCGCAACGAGTGGTAGGGACGCGCTCCCCGGTCCCGGCAGTCCGGATTCCCGTCGGGACCCATGGGGAGGTCGGGAAGCCGGGGGCCTGGGCGGGGGCCTGGAGCAGATCATGGATTGTCGGAATCGCCGAAGGCGTTCCGACAAATCATGATCCGATCTAGTGGAGTGATTCTAACGCTTGGTTCCCGCGGTTTATAGCGGCGAGGACGCGGCTCGGGTCGGCGGTCCAGACGAAGGGTTTGGGGTCGTCATTATGCTCCTCGACAT
>Ga0326597_10002290_pt1 | contig 28782 bp, 20 predicted proteins | sample RVTome_12_FD_203789 | JGI IMG/M metagenome (GOLD analysis project Ga0326597, IMG submission 203789) | Soil microbial communities from uranium-contaminated site in the Upper Colorado River Basin, Wyoming, United States - RVT100D185 | ecosystem: Environmental > Terrestrial > Soil > Contaminated >... | reverse complement strand
GTGCTGCTCGGTTTCGTGGTGGGAGTCACCATGGGAACCCCGCTCGGGTTTCTCATGGGGCGCAACCGATACTGGAGAGCCTTTCTTAAATCCCCGGTGATGGTGGCCGGCTCGATTCCCGGGCTTACGTACGCGGTGATGGTTCTGGTCGTTTTCGGCATTTCGTTCGTCGGGCCGGTCATGGCGATCGGCCTCATCTCGATGCCTTACATTGCCATCAACGTCGCCGAGGGCGTTGGCGGGGTGGATAAGGGACTCCTGAATATGAGTCGGTCGTTTGGCCGATCCGAAAAGCAGATGTTCAGAGACGTGGTCGTGCCGTCGGTATTGCCGTTCATCTTTGCCGGAGTGCGGTTGTCGTTTTCCCTGGCGTGGAAAGTGGGCCAACTCACCGAGGTGTTCGGATCCAGTCAAGGCATTGGCTTCCAGATCCGTCGCAACTTTCAATTGTTCAACATGCCGGCGGTAATCGCCTGGGTGGGCCTATTTATCGTGTTTATGTTGGTGCTGGAGCGATTCGTTCTCGTGCGAATCGAACGAAAGCTATTTCGGTGGCGACAATGGGAGCGTGAAGGATGACCACCCTCATCCAAGAGGTGGAACCGGAACCCGATTCGACCCTCAAACGCTGGATTTTGTCAGATCGCGGAGCCACTCTCACCGCGGCGTTCCTGTTCCTCGTGATGTGGCAATTGTTGACTCTGTTCGCCCCCCGCGTGCCGAACCCGTGGGCCGTCGTCAAGATCATGTGGATTGAGCTGAGTGGCGGCGATTATGGAAGCGTACGCAAGGGTGAGTTCTGGAATCACTACGCGGCGACTCTTCAGCGATACGCCTACGGACTGGCCATAGGCTTCACCGCCGGTGTGTTGGTCGGTGCGCTGATTGGAGCCTCCAACATTGCCAGAGCGCTTATCAGCGATACGGTGTTGGTGTTGCTCGCTCTACCGGCCTTTGTCTGGGCCTTTTTGACGACGATGTGGTTCGGGATCGGCTGGCAAGCACCGGTGCTCACCGTGGCCTTCACGGCCTTCCCATTTGTGGCCGTGAACGTAGCCCAGGGAGTGCGGGCCATCACCCCCGACCTCCGCCATATGTCTACGGCGTTCGGCGTTACTTCCGTGAAGCGCTTTCGGCATCTCATACTGGCCGGCATCACTGGCTACGTATTTGCCGGTTTACGGTTCGCCATGATCGTATCTTGGAACGGTGTTCTGCTCTCCGAATGGTTCAATGGCCAGGTCGGGGTTGGCTTCCGAACCCGGTTCTGGTTCGACGCCAACCGGTATCCAGGGTTTCTGGGCTGGGTGATTTCATTCATCATCTTTGTTGTTGCCCTCGACCGACTGGTGCTTACCAAACTCCAGGCTCGAGCGTTCCGGTGGAGGAACTCAGGCGACGAATTGGATAAAGACCTATTAGCGACGGTTGGGTGAAGACATGGCAAAAGTGACGGTTTCCAAGCTCGCGAAGCTGTTTCCCCCTCCTGTCAAGGGCGGAGACGTTGTTCGGGCTATCACAAATATCGACTTCGAAGTGGATGGCAACGTGTTCGTTTCGATTGTCGGCCCTTCGGGGTGTGGCAAGAGCACCCTGTTGAACATTCTGTCGGGCGTGGACACGCCTACTTCTGGCAGCGTGACCGTTACCGAAGCCGGGAAGCCTGCCAAGCTGGGATACGTGTTCCAGGACGCCCGTCTGCTTCCGTGGCGTTCGGTGATGGACAACATGATGTATGTGCGCGATGACGACAGCGAAGAGTCGGTCGCAAACGCTGCCAAGTATCTGTCGATGGTGGGCCTTGACCACACCCACGAGATGTTCCCCGGTCAGCTATCGGGTGGTATGCAGCAACGCGTCGGCATCGCGAGGGCGTTCTCGGTGGAGCCGGACCTCTTGCTTATGGATGAGCCATTCAGCCACCTTGACGCCATGACGGCGCGTTCGTTGCGCGATCACCTGCAAGAGTTGTGGAGTCGAACCCGTAAAACCGTTCTGTTCGTGACCCATGACGTCATGGAGGCTGTGCAACTGTCCGACCGGATCATCGTTCTTGCACCGGGTGGAGTGATCTACGACGACCTCTCGATCGATTTGCCGCACCCACGCAAGGCGTCCGATCCGAAAGTGGCAACCCTCCAGGCCGAGATTCTCGGTCAGTTCGAGAATATGCAGGTTCCCGCGGTGCAATAGCCTTACCGGGCTCGATGATCGGCCTGGTGGCCCTATGGGACGACTACTGGAACCTCGCCTGAATCGGGCGAGGGTGTCCAGGTTCCGATCGATCGGTCAACCGAAACGTCGGCCGTTTGAAGGATCTTGACCGCCCAGGCGTCGAAGAGGGCGTCGCCCTGGCGGCTGGCCGCCAGCTCAAGGATTTCATCCATGTGATCCTCGGCAGCAGGAGCGTCTCGCTCGGTGACGGCCGCCACATAGAAGATCCCGTCGCTGATCCGTCCGTAGGCAATACCGATCTCACCGTCGAGGGCGACGGCGGCCAAGTCGCCCCCGTGCTGAACCGGTGAGTGGCAGCCGAGGCTGGCCCCGACGACCTCGTCCCCGACCGCAGCCCTGACCGCCTGGACGGTTTCGCCGGCTTCGGCCATCTGACGGGCCGTTTCCTCGGTCGCCTCATCGAGGAACGTCAAGACCGTCATACATGACGAGGCATTGATGGCCAGGAAGTCGCGGTAGGCCTTCTCCATATCAGCGACGCCGGGCACTTTGATGAGTTCTTCCTGAACCCGCTGTCGCAAGACATCCAGGTCGGCATCGAGTGTGACCCTGGCCTCCGTAACATTGCGCTCCGCCAGTCGGGCAGCCAGGTCATCGCCGAGGCCCGACGTTCGGGTCTCGAAAGCTGCCTGACGTTCTTCGGTGGTGACCGAAACGCCGAATTCTGATTCGGCCGCATCCGTGAGAAGTTGATGCAGAATCAACAAGAACGTGCTCGACGCAGCCTCGTCCGGGTCTTGCGGTACACCGTCTGAATGCAAGGCTTCGAGGTCGGTCCGTTGGATTTCGATGCCATTCACGGTGGCCAGGACTCCTGAACCGCTACACGCTGATACAAAAAGGGTGAGAGCCAGCCAGGCGATCAACACTCGAGGCATCAAGGACCCTGTCATGGGCTGGTTGGGTGTTGGACGGCGACCTGATGGCCGTGGCCGTGGCCGCCAGTGCCGGCAGGTTGGGCCGCCGGCTTTGAGACCGCCTTCGTAGCGACATGGATCATGGGTGTGTCCAGACTAATTGGGCCAGCCATCGTAGTAATGGCCCCGCTGGTGGGCGTACGGCTGCTGAGCGACCCCGCCTCGTCAATGTCCTCAAGTCGGAGGTCCTCCGGGAATGCCACACGTGGGCGAGTCTCGACCGCGGGGCATCGGCGCCCGTCCGATGATCTGGAGGTTCGTCTAGAGTCGTCGAAATGCACCCAACTGATCCTGGTAGTGGCCTTCCCGAAGTGGACTTCTCAGTTGTCGGGCCCCGGGTCGGCGAGAAGTTCCCCGATATGGAACTGCCAAACCAATCAGGTGAGATGACCGATCTTCATGAGTACCGGGCCGGTCGGTCGGCGATGATCAACTTTCATAGATCGGCTGATTGGTGACCCTGGTGTCGGATGCAGCTGGTCGAGCTGCAGCGCAACGTTTTTGAAAAACACGAGGTGGCGGTCATGGCCGTGTCGTACGATCCGGTTCAGGTTCTCGCCGACTTCGGCATCAAGAACGGGATCAGCTATCCGCTGTTGTCTGATGTCGGCTCGAGGGTCATAACCGAGTTGGGTCTACTTAACCCGAGTATGCATCAGGAAACCGGATATTGGGGGGTCACCTACGCTGAGAAACACCGGGGCTTGCCCTACCCTGGCACGTTCTTGCTCGACACGGCAGGCGTGGTCGTGGACAAAGTGTTCGAACGAAGCCACCGGGTTCGGATGGGTGGCAAGGTCCTCTTGGACCGCCTCGGATTGGAAGCCCGGGGAGGCGGAACCGTGGCCACCGCTTCGGGTCCGGCAGTCACCGCGGCCGCATGGGCAGACGCCGATGAGTATTTCCCCAATCAGGTCATGCGGTTGACGATTCGGCTAGCGGTGGAAGATGGCTTCCACGTCTATGTACCGCCGAACCCGCCGGGGTTCACCGAGCTGACGGTGGAGATACCGGGTCAAGATGACGTCTTCATGTCTCCGTTTCCGATGCCGACCGGCCACGGGTTTTCGGTCGAAGGCTTCACGGAGGAGTTCACGGTGGCCGAGGGTGACATCGAGGTGGTCGTGCCGTTCTATATTCAGCAGAACCTCGAAGCAGTGACGATCCCGATCCGTATCACCTATCAAGCCTGCAATGAAACGACCTGTCTTGCACCGTTCGTTCTGGATTTGGCGCTCGATCTGCGAGAAATCCGGGCATAACTTCTTGCCAGGGCGTCCAGGTAGTTGCCGAAATCGCCAGGATGTGGCACCAATTCACTGCGGTGAGATGCCGCCGATGCATACGTATTTGGTCTCGAGGTATTCGCTGAGGCCATAGTGGGAGCCCTCACGCCCGATACCTGATTCCTTGACTCCTCCGAACGGGTGGAGTTCAGTCGAGATCAAACCGGTATTGACGCCGATCATGCCGTATTCGAGACCCTCGCTGACCCGGAAGATCCGGCCGATGTCGCCGGCGTAGAAGTACGAGGCCAGGCCGTAGGTCGTGTCGTTGGCCAGGGCGATCGCTTCCTCCTCGGTCGAGAACCGGTATAAGGGGGCGACGGGTCCGAAGATCTCCTCGCGGGCGATCCGCATATCCTGGGTGACGTCGGTGAGGACGGTCACTTCGTAATAGGTCCGTCCCAGGGCATGACGCTTTCCACCGGTGAGAACGCTTGCTCCGTGCTTGAGGGCGTCTCCGACCAACTCCTCGACCTTGGCGAGGGCGGCGTCGTTGACGAGCGGACCGATTTCGGTTCCGTCTTCGATGGCAGGCCCTACCTGAAGCGCGCTCACCGCCTCGGCGAACTTCTTGGAGAATTCGTCGTACACACCGTCTTGCACATAGAGCCGATTGGCACAGATGCAGGTCTGGCCGGTGTTCCGATACTTCGAAGCGATCGCTCCCTGAACTGCCGCGTCGATGTCGGCGTCGTCAAACACGATGAACGGGGCATTGCCACCGAGTTCGAGCGAGACGTTTTTCACGGTATCCGCCGCGTTGCGCATCAGCAACTTGCCGACCCGGGTCGACCCCGTAAACGAGATCTTGCGGATGGTGGGATTGGTCGAGAGCTCATGACCGACCGGCTCGGGAACGTTGGTTGTCACCAGGTTGATGACCCCATCGGGGACGCCGGCCCGTTGAGCCAAAGCTGCCACAGCCAACGCGGTGAGTGGGGCATCCTCGGGTGGTTTGACGACTGAGGTGCACCCGGCGGCGAGAGCCGGTGCGACTTTACGGGTGATCATCGCAAGTGGAAAGTTCCACGGGGTGATGGCCGCGACAACCCCAATCGGCTGTTGGAGTACGAGCAACCGTTTACTGGCGTCGTGAGTCGGGATAACCTCGCCATAGGCCCGTTTGCCTTCTTCGGCGAACCATTCGACGAAGTTGGCGCCGAAGGCCACCTCGCCACGCGATTCACGGATCGGTTTGCCCATTTCGAGAGTCATGATCATGGCCAGGTCTTCGGCATTCTCCATGATGAGGGCATACCAGCGCTTGAGGATGGTGGCCCGTTGCTTGGCAGTCAGGGCTCTCCAACCAGGGAAGGCACGATCGGCGGCATCGATCGCCCGAACGGTTTCAGTCACCCCCATATCGGGGACCGAGCCGACCACGGACCCATCAGCCGGATTGGTTACGTCGAACGTCGCGCCAGAGTCTGCATCGACCCATTCGCCATCGATGAGTGTCTGGGAAATGAGGAGGGTCGGGTCATGCAAGTCCATCATCTGTCCTTTGTTGAGTGTTCGAGGGCGGGCGGCGGTTCTCGTCTGATTCGGCGCGCCGCCCACAAACCTATCGGGGGCTCCTCGCCCGTGGTTTGTGCATCGTATAGGATCCCCGGCGGGAACGAGATTCGGGCGACCAGAAATCGGGCGTTTTGCGCTCGTGGAATCAACTCCAGGAAGGGCGACGATAACGATGGGTCCAGTACAGAAGCGGTCCAGGTCGTGAACCCCAGAATCCTGATTGCGGGCGGTTCAATCGGAGGTCTGACCACGGCGGTCCTTCTGCGGGATCTCGGCTACGACGTGCAGGTATTCGAGCGGGCCAGTGCTGCCCTACAAGAACGCGGAACCGGTATTGTCGTGCTGCCGATAACCGAGCGATACTTCACGGAAGGCCACCGCGGCGATGACGGCCGGGTCAGTCTTGAGTTAGCCGACTGGACCTACCTGGATCGCTCAGGGGCGGTTATTTCAGCCCAGGCCGACCACTTCCGGTTCAGCGGCTGGAGCACCGTGTATCGGGCCCTCCACGATGGTTTTGATCCCGATCGGTACCACCTCGACTCGGAAATGGTTGGGTTTGATCAGCGGGCAGGCGGGGTCACGCTACATCTCGGCGATGGTCGGAGCGTGGACGGCGATCTCCTGATCTGCGCGGACGGATTGTCATCGACGGCCAGGAGCATCCTCTTGCCAGGCGTCGAGCCTACCTACGCCGGCTATGTCGCCTGGCGGGCCATTACACCCGAGCACGATCTCAGCGCGCCGACCCTCGCCGCCCTCAGCGACGCCATGTTGTACCAGGTCCTCGATCACAGCCACATCCTCGTCTACGCCATCCCTTCCTCCTCAGGCAGCATCACGCCGGGGGAACGAACTGTGAACTCGGTCTGGTATCGGAACTATCCGGACGACGGTGCCTTTGCCGACCTGATGACCGGGATCGACGGCGAGCGGAGAAGCGGGACGATGCCGCCCGGAACGATTCGGCCCGAGTTCGTCGAGGAGATGCGGCATTCGGCCCGCGCGACGCTAGCCCCACCGATCCGAGAAGTTGTGCTCGCCTGTGACGAACCTCTCATTCAGGCCATTTTTGACCTTGAGGTACCCCGGATGGTGTTCGGCCGGGTCTGTATCCTCGGCGATGCTGCGTTCGGGCTTCGACCGCACGTGGCGGCCGGTCAGGCCAAAGCTTGTGCTGATGCGTGGGCGCTGCATGACGCCCTCATCGAGGTTGACCATGACCTTGATGCCGCGCTAGCCGTCTGGGAGCCGCGCCAGCTGCAACTCGGCCGAAGCGCAGTCGCCAAAACCCGGGCGATGGGCGATCGATCACAGGTGGCGGGAACTATGGTCGCCGGCGACCCGGCCTGGAAATTCGGGCTGTGGGAACCCGGCAACTGAGAAAACGCGTCTGGCCGGATGCACCTGCTTTTTCAATCGTATATGATGCAAGATCATCGCGATGGGAGTTTGTTGTGGCCGATCAACCGTGGAAAACCGACCAGTGGTTTTCGAGTCCATGGAATTACCTTCCTGAAGTAACAGAGGGCTTCAACTTTCCCGACAAGGTCGAGATCCACGATGTCACACTGCGCGATGGCGAACAACAAGCCGGCGTCGAGTTCACCTCCGATGACAAGGTCCGGATTGCCGAGGCCTTGTCGGCGTCCGGGATTCATCGCATCGAAGCCGGCCTTCCGGCCGTTTCGCCCTCGGACACCGAAGCCATCAAACGAATGGTGGCACTTGATCTCGACACCGAGATCTATGCGTTCTCTCGTTGCATGATCTCTGATGTGCAACTGGCCATCGACTGTGGCGTCAAGGGTGTTGTCATGGAGGTGCCGGCTAGCCACCATCTGATTGAGAAGGCCTACCGGTGGCCCATTGAGAAGGCCATCGAAGCCTCGATCGAGTCGACCAAGTTCGCACACGAGAACGGCCTGAAGGTTTCCTTCTTCCCGATTGATGCCACCCGATCGACCATGTCCCAACTGCTCGATGACTTAGAGGCAGTGGCCACCGACGGGCACGTCGACAAAGTTGCCCTCGTTGATACATTCGGAGTCATTTCTCCCCATGCCGTGAGCTATTACACCCGGAGAGTGCGCGAACGGCTCCAGGTCCCCCTTGAGACCCACTTCCACATGGACTTCGGCATGGGGGTGGCCAACTCGATCCTGGCCGTTGCCGAGGGTGCCTCGGTCATCCACACAACGGTAAGCGGTATTGGAGAGCGAGCCGGCAACGCCCCGACCGAAGAAACGGTTCTGGCATTGCTCACCATGTATGGCGTCGATACGGGCATCGACACGACGTCGTTCACGGAAGTTGCCCGGCTGGTGGCCGAGTTGTCCGGAGTGACCCAACCGTCGAACCGTCCGATCACCGGCGACATGCTCTTCAACGTGGAATCCGGGATCATCACGACCTGGGTCAAGAACGTGGTTGATGAGCTCACCGAGCCATTCCCATATCGGCCCGAGCTGGTGGGTCAGAAGCCGCCGGAGATCGTCCTTGGCAAGGGATCCGGGCTCGATTCGGTCGCCATCTGGCTTGGAAAGAACGGTATCCATGACGCCGACACCAAGGACATCGAAGTGATTTTGATGGAGGTCAAGGCGAAGTCACTTGAAAAGAAAGGACTCCTCGACAACGACGAGTTCCTCGACATCGTTCGGGACATGCTCCCGGACAAGTTTTAGAAGTCAGTAAGCGACGGACGAGTAGGGAGTAACGACACGATGCGTGAAGCGTATTTCGGAATGAGTACCGACTGGAAGGAAGGCATCAACTGGGCCAATATTCGAGACTGGCGTCTCAAGCGAGCCCATGCCGAAATGGAAAAGGCCGGGCTGGGTGCCCTCCTCTTGTTCTACGACGAGAATATGCGATACGTGTCGTCGACACTTACGCCAGGCTGGAACCGACTGAAGCCGGGTCTCCGCTACGTCGTCGTGACCGCCGGCAAGCCCCCGATCGTCTATGAACAGGGTGATATCGGATTCCATCTCAAAGAACACAACCCGTGGATTCCCGAGGAGAACATTCGTCACTCCTATATCTGGATCAAAGGTGCGGTTGGTCCCGCCGCCGAACAGCAGGTGAACAAGTTCGTGGATTCGTTGATGAACGACCTCGAGGAGGCCGGCGTCAAGGACATGCCACTGGGCGTCGACTTCATCGACATCAACTTGATGCGTGAGTTCGAAAAGCGCAACATCAACTGGACCGATGGCATGACTCCGATGATGAACGCCAGGGCGATCAAGAGCCCGGATGAGATAAAGGCGTTCCAGATTGTCGGGGCCATTTGTGACAAGGTCCACTACGACATCACCAACTTCATCAAGCCAGGCATGACCGAGAACGAGGTCGCCGCTTTTGGCTTCGAGAAGCTGTATTCGATCCCTGGCATGGAAGACGTGGAAGACGTCATTGTGTCATCCGGCCCGAATGCCTGGCCAAACTGGCGTAACTTCTCTGACCGGATGATCCGTCCTGGTGAACTCGTCATCATCGACCTGGCCGCGCTTACGTGGAATGGTTTCAAGTCGTGTTGTTATCGCACGTACTGTGTGGGTGGTACGCCGACGGCCGAACATCAGGCGACCTACGATGCGGCTCACAGCTGGCTGTGGGATTCGATCGAAGAAGTCAAACCGGGCGTGACGACGGCGGACGTTGCTGCCAAGTGGCCATCTGCCAAGGAAGCGTGGGGTTACGAGGAGGAAGATCAGGCCGCTGCCAACAACTGGGGCCATGGCCTCGGTTTGGCGCAATACGATCCGCCGGTCATCTCGCGCATCTGGTCGCTTGATCATCCGGTTGAGATTCAGCAGGGCATGACATTCGCCCTCGAAACACAACACGGCAAGCTGCACGATCACGGCGTGCGGCTTGAGGAAATGCTCTACGTCACCGAGACCGGCTACGAGATGGTCACGACCTATAAGCAGCACGAGATCATTTCGACCGCCTAATTGGTGCTGATCGATCTCGACGATGAGTTAGCGCAGGATCCCGGGCACACCGGCGCCAAGGCGGCGTGGTTGGCCCGGGGTCGTCGCGCCGGGCTTCCGGTACTTCCCGGGGTGGTAGTCCCTGCCGAGTTGTCCAGGAGCGAGATGCTCCGTGGAGCCCAAGTGATGGTTCAACGTGGTCCCGGTGGGGCGTTGCTCACCATCAGTTCCGGACCGATGGATGTGGAGACCGAAACGGCGATAGTGGGTGCGGCCGGGTCGCTCGGTGATCCGTTGGTGGTGCGTTCATCGAGTGTGCTGGAAGCGGGTGGCGAGTGGTCTGGGGCTTTCACGTCGTACCTCGACATTCATCCTGGTGAGGCACCCAGGGCGGTCCGTGGTTGTTGGGCGTCGGCGTTTACGGTGCACACGCTTGAGCGATACGAAGCGGCCGAACTCGAACCTGGCTCGATTCCGATGGCGGTCCTCATCCAGCGAGCCCTCCACCCCGACTTCGGTGGGGTGGCCCGACTGGTCGACGGCGAGGTGACGGTCATTGGCGTGGCCGGCTCGCCGGCACCGCTTGTCCAGGGCTGGGATCCGGGCGCTCACGGCCGGGTCTCGGCCACGGGAATCGTGACTGGTGAATCGGCCCTCGCTCTGATGGGCGGCGATCTCATTACCGAGGTCTCGAAGGTCCTTCGACGCGCCGACATGTCGATCGGAGCGAACTCGTGCGAATGGGCATCTGTGGATGGCGAAGTGACGCTTCTGCAGCTCATGCAGTTTGAACAACGACCGTCCCTGGTGGTTGATATCCCAGCGGCCTTTTCGGCTCCGGTGATCGCTGATCTTGCCAGGCTGGTTCGGCGGTTCCCTGGTCCGCTCGGCGAGGAACTGGTGTTGCCATGGGCGGTGGCGGCTCCAACGTACTTTCTTGAACGGGCTGAGGCCCTCGAGGTCGATCCGCTGGAAGCGCTGCTTGAGGCAACCGAACAGTCCCGGGCTTTGGTGTCGGCTGCCTGGCGAATCACCAAATCAGTCAGCACGGATCGAGCTGCCAGCATGGTCCGGGGCCTTCGCGGAGACGAGACGGAACGGGCAATGGCAGCCTTTGCGGACCTAAGGGTTCCCGACCTTGATCGAGCAACCAACGTACTGGGGTTGCTCGAGACAGCTCGACGCGGCCTGGTAGCCGCAGGCGCTGTGGCTCATTCCGAGCTGGCGTGGCATCTGCCACTGCGTGAAGCGATTGCCGTATTACGCCAAGGAACGGCCTCGGCCCTGAAATCGCGGATAGGCTTCGACCGCTGGGAGCCGTTCGACGTTGCCGCGGTCATGGCCCACGGCCGGGTGGGCGTCGGCGTCCCGGCCGCGCCCGGGACCGCGGTCGGGCGTATGTGTTTTGTGGCCGATCCCCATGACGTTCCGCACTTCCGCCCGCGAGATGTCGTGGTCGGAACTCACCCCTTGCCGAATCTGGCGGCCCTCCTGTGGGATGCGTCCGCACTCATTACTACTGGCGGAGGCCCGGCCGCCCACCTGTTCGAGTCTGCCAGAGCACTCGGGATTCCGGCCATTACCGGGCTTGATCTTGAAGATTTGCTTGGCGGTGACCCGGCCGGGATGACGGGCGAGGTTTCATTGGCCGTGGATGGTTATGGTGGACGGGCCTGGGCGACACCCTGGTAGTCAGTTGGTGGCTGGCTAGACGTGCATCAACACCTTGAGCGAAGAGTCGTCATGAACCAGCTCGAAGGCTTTGGCGGCGTCATCGAGAGCCAGTTCGTGCGTCACGATCGGCTCCAACACGAGACGGCCGGCGGCGGCGAGGTCGATTCCGACGGCGTAGTCGCCAGGTAGCGCAGCTCGCGGGTTGTACAGGGTCAACTCCTTGAAATAGAGCTGGTAGTAGGGCAAACCTTCGTTCCCACCGGTAAGTGTGCCGAATACAAGTACTTCACCGCCGATTCCGACGAGATCGATGGCCTGGGCGAGGGTCTTCTCGTACCCAACCGCTTCAACCACCAGATCGGGGCCGCGACCACCGGTCAATTCAGCCAGGACCGACGCGGCCTGGTCGGGAGCGGCAGTGGCCGTTGCGCCGTGTTGGGACGCCAGGTCTCGCTTCCACTCAGAACGGGTGATCCCGACAACAGTTACCCCGCGTTCGCGCAAGAGTTGGACCATCAGTTGGCCGGCAACGCCAAGACCGATCACGGCGGCGACCTGTCCGGGAAAGACATTGACGGCTTTCTGGGCGTGAATGCAGGTTCCGAGAACCTGTAAGAGTCCGGACGCGGTGGCAGAGATGTTGGCCGGAACGGGCAAGACGGCCGAGACGGGTGCTCGAACGTACTCGGCGAATACGCCATCGACTTCTCGCCCCATCAAGCCGGCGTTGCTACATAGATGAGGTCTGCCCTTCCGGCAAAGGTCGCACCAGCCGCAGCTAGACGCCGGGTCGACCAGGACCCGGTCGCCTGGCTTCACCGGAGCACCGGCGGGTGCCTCGATGACGGTGCCGATCATCTCGTGCCCGAGTACCCGCGGATAGGGGACCGGGATGGCTCCGGTGAAGACTTTCACGTCGGTTCCGCACACGCCGACGGTGTTTGGCTTGATTAGCACCTGACCGTTGGCATCCGGCACGGCGATGTCGGCGATTTCAAGTGTGGAAGGGGCTGTGACCCGGACGGCTTTCATGTGGCAGTCTCCTTGATGACGGTACCGTGAGACTACCCAGAAATGGTACACGATCCGCCCGCGTTCCTTCCCATTGCCGCGTCGAGTGTGCATCCAGGCTCGACTATTTCGAACCGTAAGCACACTCGTTCGGGTTGGGTGGCTGGTCTCCCGGCAACGGGTGGGCCGCTTTGCGGGGTCCTTCCCCGGGACCAGATCTATCCGGTGACGATGTTGCCGAAGCGGTGGAGCGTTCTTGAAATGGCTTGTTCCCGGACGTAATGGCGCAATTCGAGGAAACCGCTACTGGTTACGGGGTCGTCCGCGATGTGAACCCCGGCTTGAGCGGCAGCCCGGCGGACCAGGTCGGTGGTGCTCCCGAGTAGCCGGATCCGATCCACGCCGAGGGTGGGTATCCGGGCTGCGAATGCCTCATCGGTTTCATCCTTCGACATGACGATCTCGCAACCGACCACTCCGGCGGCATGGGTGACCCGATCGATCTCCGACTGGCTGGCCCCCGAGCCGATCCGCAGTCCGATCCTGGCCAGGGGCCGATACCGGAAGATATTGGCTTCGCAGTACAGGCCGGTGGGATCGTGCTCAACTGCGAACTCATCCAGCCACGCTTGCTTGTCGCCTGCCCTGCCCGCCGTCAGCTGGTCGGCGTCGAACGGTGTCTCGGGATGCCAGGTGCCGAGTTGAGCGACATAGTTGGGTCCTCCTGCCTTGGCTCCAGGGCCAACGCTCGACCTTTTCCACCCTCCGAAGGGCTGGCGTTGGATGATGGCGCCGGTGATCTGGCGGTTCACATAGGCGTTGCCGACTTGGACCAGGTCGATCCACTCGTCGATCTCATGGGGATCGAGGGTATGAATTCCGCCGGTGAGACCGAACTCGTTGCCATTTTGGATGTGTATGGCCTCTGTGAGGTTGCGGGCAGCCATGACCCCGAGGACCGGTCCGAAGCATTCCGTTTGGTGGAACCAACTCCCCGGCTTCACCCCGATGCGAACTCCCGGCGACCAGAGGCTGTCGGCGAGTTGACGGGGTTGAACCAACCATTGTTCCCCGGTATCGAGGGTCTCCAAACCGCGCTGCAACTTGGGGGGCGGCGGACCGATCAATGGTCCGACCGTGCTGGAGATGGCCGTCGCCGGTCCTACGGCGAGGCTCTCGACCGCGTCGATGAGTTGGCGCCTGAACCGCGGTGAGTCATACACGTCGCCGACGCAGATCGCCAGCGAAGCGGCCGAGCACTTTTGTCCGGCGTGCCCGAAGGCTGACGCAACCAGATGCGTCACGGCCAGGTCGATGTCCGCGTGGGGAGTGATGATGAGGGCGTTCTTGCCGCTGGTTTCTGCGAACAAGGGCAGCTGGGGATTCCAGTTTTTGAACATCGCCGCCGTCTCGGACGAACCGGTCAGAATCACGGCGTCCACCCCGACAATCAACCGCTGACCGACTTCATCGTCAGGGGTTCGAATATATTGGAGGACGTCCTGGCTGAACCCAGCCTCCCACAGACACTCGGCTACGATTTCGGCACAACGGGGCGTTTCCGGCGCAGGTTTGAGGATGACACAATTCCCGGCTGCCAGCGCGGCCAGGACTCCGCCTGCCGGTATCGCGACCGGGAAGTTCCAGGGAGGAACGACGGCTACCGTTCCGAGTGGCTCAAACCGCGTCCCCGCATGGGACAGCTCGACAGCCCGATCGGCGTAGTAGGCGGCGAAATCGATCGCCTCGGACACTTCGGGGTCGGCCTGAGCGATTGTCTTTTTTCCTTCGTGCACCATGGCAGCGATCAGATCACCGCGCTTTCTCGCCAGGGCACCGGCGGCGGCGTAAAGAAGCTCCTTGCGCCGATGGGGACTCGTTGCTTGCCAGTCCGCCTGCGCCCGCCTGGCCCTGTCAAGCGCCGCATCGATGCCGGCGATCTCGGTGGTGAGTGGGGCGTGTGGTTCTTGTACCGGGGTCTGGAGGATAGCGATCGCCCAGGCCCGGTTTTTGGGAAGCGCCGGGTCGGTATCTGGTTCGTTGACGAAGGTCCCCGCAGCCGTCGCGGTCGCCGCCAAAGCCGGCCGGGTCTGACGCCGCTGTGGTTCGCTGCCGATTTCCCATCGGCTCGCCAACGAAGTGACGAATTCCTGGCGCCTTCGCTCGAATTCTGGAGTGCCCGGGGCGAGGCTGAATACGGATCGCATGAAGTTCTGTGGAGCAGCGTTCTCTTCGAGACGGCGGAAGAGATAGCTGATCGCCACGTCGAAGTTCTCCCTCGCTACGATCGGCGTATACAGGATGAGCCCATGATCCGGGGCTCCGTCGCGGACGACCCTGGCCTGGGCAGGGGACATTCCCTGGAGCATCTCGAACTGGATCCGATTCGCCACACCGCGCTGTTCTGCGAGAAGATCGGCCCAGGCCACATCAAAGAGATTATGGCTGGCGATGCCAATTTTCACCGCTCTGGTGCGTTCCGGGGTCAGCGCCCAGTCGAGGCACCGCTTGTAGTTGGCATCGACCTCGTTCTTCGTGAGGTAGGGCGCCTGGCCCCATCCGTGGATGGCTGCTTCGACCTTCTCCATCGCCAGGTTGGCGCCCTTGACCAATCGGATCTTGATAGTCGAGCCACCGTTCTCGTGGCGCTGGGTCGCCCAGACGACCAGGTCCTGGAGAGCATTGAAGGAGTCCGGCAGGTACGCCTGGAGAACGATGCCCGCTTCGATTGCCGGCTGGGCGTCGAGGGCGTCCTTGAAGGCCGACACCGTCAGGTCCAGGTCGAGATACTCCTCCATGTCGAAGTTCACGAATGTGGGCGGAGTGGTGGAACTTGCCGCGTCGAGTAGCTCGCTGAGAGCCTCCCGGATCCGGCTCTGACTTCCTTTCCAATCCCAATGGTTCAGTTGGGCCACGATTGACGAAAGCTTGACGGACACATAGTCAACCGCCGGGTCAGCAATGAGGGCCAGGATTGCATCGAATCGATTTCGAGCTTCCCGGTTACCGAGTACGGCCTCGCCGAGCAGGTTGACATTCTGAGCGAATCCCTGACCGCGCCGCAGATCAAGGTGTTCGACAAGCTTGGAAGATTCACTATCGACGATCAGATGCCCGACCAAATGGCGCATGCGGCGACGGGCGAGAGGAATCACAATGCCCGGCAGGACGGGACCGACCATGGCACCGACTTTGAGGAGGAGGCGGTCGATCGGGGAGAGAAACTCGGGCAGCGGCTCGTTTTGGATGAGCGAGCGAAGCTGGGTGGCCGATGCCCGATTGTCGTCGGGCCGGGTCACGCGGTCGATGAATCGCATGGTGAACGAAACGCCCGTCGGGTCTTCGATTAGGTCCTGGAGCGGTCCGGTCGAGGCACGATCCTCATCGGTCTCCGTTGCCTTCGCCGAGGTGACCCAGGTGGCAACCAACTCGGTCGCCTCATCTGCCAGGAGGCTGGGATCATGCATTTGAGATGGCATCCCTCGTCACGGAGCGCAGACTAGGCGGGTGGGACTTGAATCGGTCGCAGTTCCGTGGCGGTTTCATCCCTTCCACCGTCGACGACGACGGCACGGTATTGACCTGTCTGCGACAGACGGCGGTATGGCTTTGCAAGGCGGGTTGATTCGGTTGATTCAACAGTTAAGTGCCGACTTTTCCGTCGAATCGATTGTCTGCGAGGTTAGAGTGAGGCCCGCTGACGAAAGAGTGCGCTCCATGCCGGGTCCGATCGAGCTTGATGTGACCGACAAAGCCATCATCGACCATCTTCAGGATGATGGCCGAATTCCGTATTCCCGGCTCGGGCCACTCGTGGGATTGTCACCAGCGGCCGCCCGTCAACGGGTTCTCAGCCTCACGGAGCAGGGCGTCATGCAGGTGGTCGCGGTCACTGATCCGACTTCGCTGGGTTTTGATGCGCAAGCCTGGATGGGAATCAACGTGTCGGGTGACCTCGATACGGCCGCTGAGGCGATTGCCAAAATCGCCGAGGTTGACTACGTCGTCATTACGGCCGGCCGGTTCGACATCATGATTGAACTCGTGTGCGAGACAACCGAGCACCTCATGAGAGTGATGAACCAGATTCGCAGCATTGACACGGTGGCGTCGTCCGAGGTCTTCACCTACCTACGACTCGTAAAGCAGACCTACGACTGGGGTACCAGGTAGATCATCTGGCCGCCGCCACCTCGGCGACGGCTTCGGCCAAAACGTCCATTGCCTCATCGACCTGTTCGTGACTCACCCCGAGTGGCGGTAGGAACCGTACGCAGTTCGAATAGAGGCCGGCCCGAATGGTGATGAGACCCCGGGTGAGCGTGGCTGCGCAAATCGCGGCGGTTGATTCCATATCCGGCGTCTTTGATTTTGGATCCGTGACGATTTCTGCCACGAGCATCGGACCGAGGCCCCGAACATCACCAATGAGGTCGGGGTGAGCGGCCTGGATCTCTTCAAGACGGCTCCGCATGTGGTCGCCAATGGAGGTGGCGTGGTCAAGGAAATCTGGATCGGAGATCAGTCGGATCGACTCGATGGCGGCCACACATGCGAGAGGGTTGCCGCTGTACGTTCCCCCGAGGCCGCCCGGATGGGGGGCATCCATGAGCTCCGCTCGACCGGTGACAGCCGAGATCGGCATCCCGGAGCCAAGTGACTTGGCGGTGGTGATGATATCGGGAATGACGCCGCTGTATTCGATGGCGAATAGCTTGCCGGTCCGACCCATGCCGGACTGAATTTCATCGGCAATCATCACCATGCCGTGCTGGTCGCACAGTTGGCGGATGGCTTCCAGGAATGCGGTTGGCACGGGGAGGAAACCGCCTTCGCCCTGGACCGGTTCGATGACGACCGCGGCTACCGCTCCGGGGTCGACTCGCGAGATGAACTGATCGTGCAGCCTGGCCACCGACCAGTCGATGAAGCCCTTGTCGCTCATCTCGTCCGGGCGCCGATACACGTTCGGGAAGTCAAACCGGTAGATCTCGGGGGCGAACGGCGCATAACCCTTCTTGAACAGGGCGTACTTGGAAGTCATCGAGGCGGTCAGATTGGTGCGACCGTGATAGGCACCTTCAAAGACCACCACCGCCTGGCGTCCGGTGGCCGACCGAGCGACATTGATGGCGGTCTCGACGGCTTCGGCCCCGCTGTTCATGAGAACGGTCTTTTTGGCGAAGGAGCCGGGCGTGATCCTATTGAGGAGTTCGGCTACCTCGATCAATGGCTCGTAGGAGGCGACGATGGCACACATATGGAGGAGATCGTCGGCCTGCTTCTTGATAGCCTCGACGACGGTCGGCGGGCAATGCCCGGCTGCCAGGACTCCGATTCCGCCGGCGAAGTCCAGAAACTCGTTCCCGTCAACGTCGGTGACGACCGCTCCGCGGGCCGAGGCCACCGCGATTTGAGTGAGCTTGGAGGTGCCGCGGGCCATGGCTTGCTCGCGCCGGGCCACAAGTTCGGTACTGCGAGGGCCGGGAATGGCGGTCACAAGGTTGATTGATCGAGTGTTTGTTGACATGGGGCCCTCCGTGACCTGCCGACCGATAGACAAACGGTTCAAGTCCGATCGTAGCCGTTGGCGGCATTATGGTTTTGCGTTCAGCCTCTGGACAAGCGAAACAGTTGTCGGATTTCTTATTCGCGATTGATCTGTGCAGGCCACCTCCGATGCAGCTACGCTACGCTGCGCGGCCCCACGGTGGGCTCCCCTGACTCTGCTAGGAGGCAAACATGATGACGCCAAGAAGACGTGGTTCTATGGATGCTGCTGCGGCAGCCCTGAAGTCCGGTATGGATCGGCGGGAGTTCCTGAAGCGTTTCGGGATCGGCGGAGCGCTCTTGCTTGGCGGTCCGGCGTTGCTGGCGGCATGTGGTGATGCCAGCACATCGACGACGGCCGGCCTGGCAGGCACGACGTTGCCTCCTGATCTTCAACTGTTCGTCGATAACTGGATTCTGTACATCGATACCACCGAGGACTCGCCAGACGGGACCTCGACGATCGACGAGTTCGAGGCCAACACGGGCATCAAGGTGACGTACACCGAAGGCGTCAACTCGAATGAGGAGTGGTTCGGGAAGTACCAGGCGCAGCTCGGCGCCGGCCAGTCAACCGGCATTGATATTGTCGTACTGACCGACTACATGGCAGCCCGGATGCTCCGGCTCGGTTACGCCGAGAAGATCGACAAAGCCAACGTGCCGAACATGACCAACCTGGTCGAAGCTCTTGCTTCACCTAGTTTCGATCCGTCACGCGATTTCACACTGCCGTGGCAGTCAGGGTTCACCGGACTTGCCTACGATATCGATCAGACGGGTGGTGCCCTGTCGAGCCTCGAGGCCATCAAGGATCCGAAATACGCCGGCAAGATTGGTCTGCTCACGGGATATCCCGATACGATTGGCCTGTTGCTGCTGCTCGAAGGCAAGGACCCGGCGACCGCCTCCTTGGACGAGATGCTGGCGGCCACCGATGACCTCGCCAAGCTCATCTCAGATGGTCAGATCCGGCAGATTTATGGCAACGATTACATCGATGCTCTTATCAACGGTGATCTTGCCGCCTGCTTCGGCTGGTCCGGTGACATTGTCGCAAACCAGGAAGACAGCCCGCAGATCCAATTCGCGTTCCCCGACGAAGGCGTCATGATCTGGACCGACAACATGATGATCCCCAAGGGCGCCGCCAATAAGGCCAATGCCGAGAAGTGGATGGACTTCTACTATCAGCCGGCCATCGCCGCGGAACTGGCCTACTGGGTGTGGTACGTGTCACCGGTAGAGGGAGCCCAGACCGCCATGGAAGACATCGATCCCGAATTCGTGGATCAGCCATTGATCTTCCCTGATGAAGCGACGCTGGCCAAGTCACACATCTTCCGCTCCCTCACCGAGGAGGAAGAGACGACCCTCAACGAGGCGGTTGCGACCGCAAGCGGCGTATGACACAAGGCCCGGACTCTACGGCGGGGCATCGTACCCCCGCCGTAGAACTCGTTGGCCTCACAAAGGCGTTTGGCGACATCGTTGCCGTCGACGGACTGACGCTCGATATCTCGGAGAACTTGTTCTTTGCGATTATCGGCCCTTCTGGTTGTGGAAAGACGACGACATTAAGAATGATTGGAGGCTTCGAGGAGCCGACCTCAGGCACGATCAGATTGCATGGCGAGGACGTGACGGGTACCAAGCCGTATCAGCGTCCTGTCAATACGGTATTTCAAAGCTATGCCCTCTTTCCCCATCTCACGATCTACGAAAACGTGGCGTTTGGCCTCCGGCGGCAGGGCGTCGAAAAGAGTGAGGTCGATCGCCGGGTCGGTGAAATGCTCGACCTGGTACACCTCGCCGAGACATCCAAACGCAAGCCGCGTCAGTTATCGGGTGGCCAGCGCCAGCGGGTGGCCCTGGCCAGGGCGCTCGTCAACCATCCGCGCCTCTTGCTCCTCGACGAACCCCTCGGGGCCCTTGACCTCAAACTTCGCAAGGAAATGCAGTTGGAGCTCAAGCGGATTCAGCAAGAAGTTGGTGTTACGTTCATCCATGTAACCCACGACCAGGAGGAGGCCATGACGATGGCCGATTCCATCGCCGTGATGCGCGATGGCAAGATCGAACGGATGGGTGAGCCGGTCGAGATCTATGACGATCCCCGGAGCAGGTTCGTGGCCGGGTTCCTTGGTGCATCCAATCTCATGGAAGGCCAGGTAACCGGGCCGGACGGTGTCACCTTGGCCGGAGGTCACGGGTTCCATGTGACGGCTGACAAACTCGTCGGATTAACCGGAACCGTGCACGTGGGGGTTCGGCCCGAGAAGATCCACCTGAGCCCGGAAGGTTCGTCCCCTGATCACGCCAATCAGCTCTCGGGGGTCGTGACCGATTCGTCCTTTATCGGTGTCAGCACCCATTATCTCGTCCAGACGCGGTCAGTTGGTGAGCTAACCGTGGTTGTCCAGAACCTCGGAGTGACCAGGTTTGCCCCCTCTGATTCCGTAACGTTGAGTTGGGATCCCGAACATACCTTTGTCGTGGCCCGATAGGCGATGACCACCCGGACTGACGCTGCTACCAGAGCCGACCGCCGGCGACGGCGGGTGCCATATTTGCTGCTCGCACCGGGCATGATCTGGCTGCTGTTGTTCTACGTCATTCCCATGTTCGGTCTGACGATAACCTCCCTGCAGGAGGGCTCGCTTGAGCAGGGTTATGTCTTTACGGGGAATATCGGAAGCTATGTTTCCGTGTTCACGACGTACCTTCCGCAACTTCGAAATTCCCTTCTGTTTGCGCTTGGGGCAACGGTCATCGGACTGCTCGTCGGTTACCCATTGGCATACGCCATCGCCTTTTACACCTCACGGTGGAAGAGTCTCTTTTTGCTATTGATTCTTGTGCCCTTTCTCGTCCCGTTCCTGTTGCGGACCCTGGCCTGGCGCGTAATCCTCGCCGATCAGGGCGCCGTCGTCAGCGCTCTCAAGACGGTGGGCTTGCTGGGGGAGAATGGTCGGATGTTGTCGACCGGTTGGGCCATTCTGGCCGGCCTGGTCTACAACTACCTGGCGTTTATGACCCTGCCTATCTATGTGTCGCTCGATAAGATCGAGCCTGCGCTGCTCGAAGCGGCCAACGACTTGTACGCCACGCCGTGGACGGCGTTCCGAAAGGTGACGTTGCCGATGTCTATGCCCGGCATTATCTCCGGAACTCTGCTGACGTTCATTCCAGCCGCCGGGGACTACGTCAATGTGGAACTGCTTGGTAATAGGAACTGGACGATGATGGGCAACGTCATCCAATCCAAGTTCCTGGTGATCATCGACTACCCGGCCGCCGCCGCCATCTCGTTCACGCTGATGGCCATCATCGTGACGATGGTGGTCATCTATGTCAGGCGAGTTGGAACGGAGGAACTACTCACATGAGGGCCAGGGTCTTTTACCGCACCCTGTTGGGATTCGGCATCGCGTATCTTTTTGTTCCGGTACTCGTTGTGGTGGTGTTTTCGTTCAATGATTTCAAGGGGCGTCGGAATGTATCGTGGGAGGGCTTCACGCTTAGGCACTGGGCCGACCCTTTCAAGCTTCCCGGACTCAGCGAGGCCGTTCTCAATTCCCTCACAATTGCCTTCCTGTCTGCATTGATTTCGACGATTGTTGGCACCCTCATTGCCCTGGCCCTTGTGCGATACCGATTCCGGGGGAGAGCGACCACCAACCTTCTGCTGTTTCTACCGATGGCCAGCCCCGAGGTCGTCATGGGTTCTGCCTTGCTAACGCTCTTCGTGGTCGCTCAGGTAGGGCGGGGCTACATGACGGTGCTGCTCGCTCATATCCTCTTCAACCTGAGCTATGCGGTGGTGACCGTCCGGGCTCGTATTGTTGGTTTCGACCGGCATCTCGAGGAGGCCGCCATGGACCTGTACGCCAACGAATGGCAAACGTTCAGACGGGTGACGCTTCCGATGATCATGCCTGGTGTGCTCGCCGCGTTCATGCTGGCATTTGCGCTCAGCTTCGACGATTTTGTGATTACCAATTTCAACTCGGGATCCATGCAAACCTTCCCGGTTTTCGTATACGGAGCCGCCAAGCGCGGTGTGCCTCCTCAGGTGAACGTCCTCGGCACGATGATCTTCGCGGTGATGGTTATCGCCATGGGAATCTTCCTGTTCATTCAGAATCAGCGCCAAAAAGCTCAGGACTGATCGCCTGCCGATGCCCACCCTGGCCAGGTGGCCCTGGGCCTTCCCTGGGCCCGGTCGGTTGCTTGCTTGGGCGGAGGTCAGACCCTCCGCTTGGAGTTGCGCGTTCGACGGGGAAGGTCGTGAAGGATTTCGCGGGCGGCGTTGTGGCCGGAGGCTCCGGTGACCCCGCCCCCAGGGTGGGTTCCGGACCCGCACAGGTAGAAGCCCTTGATCGGTGAGCGGTAATCGGACCAGCGCGGGTGGGGGCGAAAACTGAACATCTGGTCGAGTTCGAGGTCGCCATGCATGATGCTGCCCCCGATCAGGCCGTACTCTTCTTGCATTTCGCGGGGTCCGATGACCGGGCGATGTTCGATGAGCGACTCGAATCCGGGCGCCAGGGCCTCGAAACCGGCGATGACCCGATCAGCGAACGCGTCGACCTCGGGTCGTCGATCTTGGTCGGCCCATTCGGCGGGCACATACTGGGCGAAGATACTGGCGATGTGCTTGTCAGGCGGAGCAATCGATGAGTCATAACAGGTCGGGATGACCATTTCCGCGTAGGGATGTTCGGAACCTTTGCCGTGTTTGGCATCATCAAAGGCTCTTTCGACGTGGTCGATGGAGGGCAGCAACTGGATGGTGCCTGTGTGCTGGGGTCCCTGTTCGGTGCCTGGTCGGGAGGTGAAGTTCGGCAGACCTGATAGGGCGAGATTGATCTTGACGGTACCGGATCGGGTTATGAAATGGCCCATGTGGTCGCGGACGTCTGGTGGGACGTCCGTTTCGTCAAGGAGTTTCAAGTAGGAAGTTTTCGGATGGAGGTTGGAAATCACAAGCGGAGAGTCGAGTTCGGTTCCGTCCTCGAGAATGACGCCAATGACCTTCCCGTTACGGGTCCGGACCCTGGCAACCGGCGAATCAAGCCGGATTTCGCCACCGTGTTCCTGCAGGTCAGAGGCGATGGCGTCGGCGATGGCGCCCATCCCACCACGTACCACGCCCCAAGATCCGAGGTTTCCGTTGATTTCACCCATCCAGTGATGGAGCATGACATAGGCCGTGCCGGGGCTTTTCGGGCCTGCGTACACCCCAATGACGCCCTGGCTGACCAGGGCGGCTTTCACCTCATCCGATTCGAAGTAGTCGTCCAACAGGTCGGCGATCGAACGGCCGAGCAACTTGCTTAGTTCGCCGACTTCATCGACGCCGAGCGCTCGAAACGCCCAGGCGGTCCTGGCCAGCGCCAGCAGATCCCGGGGTCGCTTGCTCCCGATCTTCGGGGGTGTCATCGTGAGGATCTTGCGCCCGACCAGCGCCATGCGACTCAGAGCCTCGTCGAACCGGTCGTAGGCGTCGGCGTCCCTTTCCGAGAACTTGCGGAATTCTTCGATGTTGCGGGCGGCGTCTGACCACAACAGGATTGATCGGCCGTCCGGGAAGGGCACGAAGTAATCCGGTTGCATTTCCCACACGTGATAACCATGACGATCCAATTCGAGGTCGTTGACGACCTGGGGGATGAGCAGGCTTGAGACATACGCCAGGCTTGAAACCCGGTAGCCGGGCCACGGTTCCTCGGTTACCGATGCACCTCCTACTAGTGATCGGCGTTCCAGGACCAGCGGCTTCAGGCCGGACCGCGCCAGATAGGCGGCGCACACCAACCCGTTGTGGCCGCCGCCGATAACAATCGCGTCGTGCATATCCGTCGCTCCCAAATCGTTTGTTGTGGCGCCGGGTTCCCGATCCGATCCGCCGGGAACGGCCGATCTGACGAGCGCATCGCTAGTGTCGGCTCCGGTAGGCAAGCTAGTTGATCAGGGCGTCGTGAGCGTCCCGGTCGTTGGTGATGTTTGGAAAGAAAGGTGGCTGAAGTGGTGGAGTTGCCGGACCGCGCACAGGTGGTGATCGTTGGGGGAGGGGTCATCGGGTCGAGCGTTGCCTATCACCTGACGAAATCGGGCTGGAGCGATGTGGTGCTCCTCGAACGAAGTCAACTTACTTCCGGAACCACCTGGCACGCCGCCGGACTGATCGTCTCGGGTGGGATGACTACCGAAACCTCGGCATGGATGGCCGATTACACCCGCAAACTGTACGAGGGTCTCGAGGCGGAAACGGGCTTGTCGACCGGATTCCGACCGGTCGGATACGTGCAGACGGGATCCAACCCGGAGCGAATCGACAAGCTCCGGCGAGAGGCTGATTTTCTTCGGTGCGTGGGGATCGTGCGGGAGGAGATCTCCCCGGCCGAAGTCAAGGAGCTTTGGCCAATGCTCGACACGAGTGAGATGATCGCCGGGTTCTACACCCGCGAGGAGGGCCGGGCCGACCCCGCCAACTGTGCCATGTCGATGACCAAGGGGGCCCGCATGGGCGGGGCTCGGATCATCGAGGGAGTGGCCGTGACCGGCTTCAAAGTGGCGCACGGGCGAGTGAGTGCTGTTCAAACCTTGCTTGGCGATATCGAATGTGACTACGTCATCAACTGTGGCGGTATTTGGGCCCGTCAGATCGGTGCGATGGCCGGCGTGGCGGTCCCGCTACAGGCCGCCGAGCATGCTTACCTCATTACCGAACCGTTCGAAGGGGTCTCGCCCGATCTCCCGATCTGGGAGGATCCCGACCGTTTCGCGTATTACCGGGAGGAGACGGGCGGGATCATGGTCGGTTTGTTCGAACCGGTCGGCGCCCCATGGAAGGTCGAACACGTGCCGGACGACTTCAGTTTCGGCGAGATCTCCAACGACTGGGACCGGTTGGCGCCGTTTCTGGAAGCAGCCATGGAACCGTTGCCGATCCTCAAAGACGTTGGCATACGCAAGCTCTTCACCGGCCCCGAAAGCTTTACCCCTGATAATGGATCGTTGATCGGTCCATCTCCGGAAGTGGAGAACTTCTGGGTGGCGGCCGGGTTCAACTCGCTTGGCATTCTTCTCGGCGGCGGGGCAGGCAAGATCGTTGCCGACTGGCTGGTCGATGGTGTTCCGCCGGTCGACGTCACCGAGGTCGATATCGCCCGGATTCATCCGTTTCAGACCACCCGCCGGTTCCGCCGGGACCGGACCGTCGAATTGCTCGGGCGTCTCCACTCAACCGGATCCTGGCCGCACTCAAGTCCGGGTTTGGCCCGCAACGCTCGCCGCTCGGTCCTCCATGATCGGCTGGCGGCGGCCGGCGCCCGTTTCATGGAATCGTCCGGATGGGAGAACGCCGCCTGGTTTGGGCCGCCGGGCGTCGAGATACCCCACATACATTCGTATGGTCGACATGGATGGTGGTCACACCACGAAGCCGAGCATCACGCCACCCGCCAGGCGGTGGCCCTGTACGACATGTCTTCGATGTCGAACTTCCTCGTCCAGGGGCCCGACGCCGAACGGATTCTCAATCGTCTGAGTGGCAACAACGTTGCCGTTGAGCCGGGTACCTGCGTGTACACCCAGTGGATGAACGAGGTAGGCAAGGTTCTCGCCGATCTCACCGTTACCCGTCTGGCCGACGATCAATTCCTGGTTGTGGTGGCGGAGGGATTTCATCGCCGGGTGGAGACGATCATGCGCCGCGCCATCGGTCCCGACGACCAGATGGTTGTCACCGATGTCACCTCTGGTCTGACCATGTTGAGCGTTCAGGGTCCCAACTCACGGGACTTGTTGACCAGAATCTCCGATGCCGATTTCTCCAACGAGGCCTTTCCCTATTTCACGGCCCAACAGATCGACATGCAATACGCGCTGGGGTGGGCGTTCCGGATGAGTTTTGTTGGTGAGTTGGGCTGGGAGTTGTATGTGCCTGCCGAGTTCGCGCTGACGGTGTATGACGCCTTGGTGTCCGCCGGCGGTGACCTGGGATTGGTACATGCGGGAATGGAAACCCTTGAGAGCACCCGGACTGAAGCGGGTCGCAAGGACTACGGACTCGATATGGAAAACACCGACTCGCCACTGGAGGCCGGACTCGGATTCGCGGTCGACTTCGACAAGCCAGGAGGCTTTGTCGGTCGGGACCGACTGCTGCGTGATCGCCAGGCCGGTCTGACACGGCGCCTCGTGCAGTTCCTTCTCGACGACCCCGAGCCCCTCCTGCATGGTGAGGAACCCATATTCCGCAATGGTGAACGAGTCGGCTACCTTCGGTCAGGCAACTATGGTCACACGCTCGGGGGGGCAATGGGGTTCGGGTACGTCGAGCATACCGGTGGTGTCGATCGGGACTATCTCCTTGATGCCGGCTATGCGTTACAGGTGGCCGGAGAAATGATTCCGGCCCGGGCTTCGTTGCGACCCATGTATGACCCGGCGGGTGACCGGGTCCGGATGTAGTCGGCGGTCTGGTCCGCGCCGAGTTCCAGCCGGTGAGCCCACGGACGGCACCTTTCGAGTTGGGCGGTCGATCGGAATCACGCCACTGGCCGACCCTGGACGAAAGTTTGACCGATGGCCCCGGACATGGCAGTATGGCGCTGTGTTCATCTAGAGCGGTTGAGGGACAGGCCCTTTGAAACCGCGGCAACCGGCGAGTCATCGCACGGTGCCAATGCCTGACGATGAGGTCTCCACAGCGGCCACCCCGCTTGAGGCGCTCAGAGCGCAGCGAGTTGAGGAGATTGGTTACGCAAATGGTTTTTGAGTTCAGCTCCGTCCCCATGATGTGTCGTTGCTCTTGAGCGGTTCGGTCTGAGACCCGACACCACCGTTCAAGAGGTTTCCCCCGGTGTCAGGCATCGCAACTATCACAAAGGACAACAATTATGACAACAAACATCACCAGCCAACTGAATGACGTCGACATTGAGTCAGTCGGCGGGCTCGTCCAGTCAGTCCAAGCCGATCCTCAGCGAGCTCAAACCACCTGGGCGGCGACCGTCGAGTGGAAGGGCGGATTCCGCTCCGAGGCACGGGTTCGGGATTTCCACCCCGTCCAATCCGATGAGCCAGCCGGACTCGGGGGAACCGATACCGCCGCCAATCCGGTGGAGCAGTTGCTGTCGGCATTCGGTAATTGCCTGGCAGTCGGCTATGCCGCCAACGCCTCAGCCGCCGGAGTCGAGATCACCAATCTCCGGATCGAACTGGACGGCGATCTCGACTTGCACACGTTCCTGGGCCTCGCCGACGATGGCCATGCCGGGTTCAAAGGTATCAACGCCCGGGTTCATCTCGAGCTGGATGCCGAGCCAGACCAAATCGACGCCCTGCACCGCAAGGTGATCGGGACGTCTCCGGTGGGTCATACCCTCAGCCGGGCCATCCCGCTGGAAGTGACCCTGGTTTAGCGATCGGGCTGGCCCGGTCACCCGGGTGACCGGGCCAGCTGCCGCACCCGCGGCCGATAGGTATTGCGAGACGCTGGAGGCGATGTGACTGAACGGAACTATGGGTTCAACACCCGGTCGATTCACGCCGGTCAACCACCCGATCCTGAGACCGGGGCTCGTGCCATGCCCATTTACGCCACCACCTCCTTCGTGTTCGACGATCCCCAACAGGCCGCTGACCTGTTTGCGCTCCAGACCTACGGCAACATCTATACCCGGATCGGGAACCCGACCACGGCCGCTTTTGAGGAACGCATCGCGTCTCTTGAGGGTGGGATCGGTGGGCTGGCCACGGCTTCGGGAATGTCGGCACAGCTCATCTCGATATTGACACTGTGCCAACAGGGCGACTCCATCGTTTCTTCGAAATCGCTGTATGGCGGCACGTTCACGCAATTCGATGTGACGCTTCGGCGGATGGGAATCGACGTCACGTTTGTCGATATCTCAGATGAACAGGCGTTGCGTGAGGCGATTGGTCCGACGACAAAACTGGTGTACGCCGAGACGATCGGCAATCCTCGGGGTGACATCCTCGATATTGCCAGGGTCTCGGAGGTTGCCCACGAACACGGTATCCCGCTCATCGTCGACAACACCTTCGCCACTCCCTACCTGTGCCGGCCGATCGAGCATGGCGCAGACATCGTCGTCCACTCGGCGACCAAGTTCATCGGGGGACACGGGACCGTGATTGCCGGTTGTATCGTTGAGTCGGGTCGGTTTCCATTCGATAACGGAAACTTCCCGGTGATTACCGAGCCGTCACGGGCATACCACGACCTGCGTTTTTGGGAGAACTTCCGGGAGTACGCCTATCTGACCAAGGCCCGGGTTGAGTTGCTTCGTGATATCGGAGCGTCTCTTTCTCCGTTCAATGCTTTTCAGATCCTCATCGGTCTGGAGACACTGTCGCTGCGGATGGACCGGCATGTTTCAAATGCCAAAGCGGTTGCGGAGTATCTGCACGCTCATCCGGCGGTCGCCTGGGTGGCTTTTCCGATTTTCGAGGACAATCCGTGGACCGAACTGGCCAAGCGGTATCTGCCCAAAGGGCCCGGGGCGGTGTTTACGTTCGGTTTGAAGGATGGCTTTGAGGCGGGAGTGTCCTTTATACAGCGCGTCGAGCTGGCCAGCCACCTCGCCAACGTCGGTGATGCCAAAACACTCG
>Ga0326597_10002289_pt1 | contig 28785 bp, 23 predicted proteins | sample RVTome_12_FD_203789 | JGI IMG/M metagenome (GOLD analysis project Ga0326597, IMG submission 203789) | Soil microbial communities from uranium-contaminated site in the Upper Colorado River Basin, Wyoming, United States - RVT100D185 | ecosystem: Environmental > Terrestrial > Soil > Contaminated >... | reverse complement strand
CGCCGCCGCCGTGTCTGTCGTGAAAAACGGATTTCCCGTCCCGGCGGCGAAGATCACCACCTTGCCCTCCTCGAGATAGCGCATCGCCTTGCCCCGGATGTAAGGCTCGACGACCTGCTCGATATTCAGCGCCGATTGAACGCGGCCCATCACGTTCACTCGACGCATGGCATCCTGCAGCGCCAGGGCATTCATCACTGTCGCCAGCATTCCCATGTAATCGGCCGTCGCACGGTCCATGTGGGACGCCGCCGGCGCAACCCCGCGAAAGATATTGCCGCCGCCGATCACCACCGCCACTTCGACTCCGAGATTGACCACCTCGGCGATCTCTCCGACGATGCGGTCAACGGTGACCCGATTGATGCCATACGTGTCCTCCCCCATCAACGCTTCCCCGCTCAGCTTGAGCAGGATGCGTCGATAGGCAGGCGTCTGCGACGCCGCGGACCCGGCCCGGGCGGCATCCGGCGCGGATGGCGTCACGGGTTCGTTCATACGGCCTGCCCGACCTGGGCCATCACCTCGGAAACAAAGTCATCCTTGCGCTTTTCCAGCCCCTCGCCCACCACGTAAAGCGTGAATCCGCCCATGGAGGCGCTCCTGGACTTGAGAAGCTGCTCGACGCTTTGCTTGTCGTTTTTCACGAAGGGCTGCCCCAGGAGCGTCACTTCCTTGAGAAATTTCTGAACGGCACCTTCCACCATTTTCTCGACGATCGCGGCCGGCTTGCCCGATTCTGCCGCCTTGACGGAGGCGATGGAACGTTCCCGCTCCAGCAGCGCCGGCGGCACCGCCGCCGCCGAGAGCGCAACGGGCTTGCTCGCGGCGACATGCATCGCAAGGTCCTTGGTGAGCGTATCGTCGCCTCCCACCACATCGACGAGCACGCCGATGCGCGCCCCGCCATGGATGTAGCTTCCCAGCCGGCCCTGCGCGGCCATGCGCGCGAACCGCCGGATCGCCACGTTTTCGCCGATCTTGCCGACGAGCGCCTTGCGCACCTCCTCGACCGGCCGACCGTCGAGTTCCAGGCGCGAAAGCGCGTCCACGTCAACCGGGTTCCGCTTCGCCACCATTTCCGCGAGCACTCCTGCAAACCGGAGAAATTCCTCGTTCTTGGCAACGAAATCGGTCTCGCAATTGACCTCCACCAGGGCGCCGCTCTTGCCATCCACCGCGATGTAAGCCGCCACGACGCCCTCCGCGGCGATGCGTGAGGCAGCCTTGCTCGCCTTGTTGCCGAGCTTGATCCGAAGGATTTCCTCGGCCTTGGTCATGTCGCCCGCCGCCTCGGCGAGCGCCTTCTTGCACTCCATCATCGGCGCATCGGTCTTTTCGCGCAGTTCCTTGACCATGCCCGCACTGATCTCCGCCATCATCCATCCTTGGTGGTTAAAAAAAGGGGGCTCGCGCCCCCTGAGCCCATTCGATTATCCGATTTAGTTCTCCTCGACTTCGACGAATTCATCGCCCCCCTGAACGATCTCCTTCAAGCTGTCCTGGCGGCCTTCCAGAACCGCGTCGGCCACGCCGCGGACGTAGAGCCGGATCGCCCTGCTCGAATCGTCGTTGCCGGGAATAACGTACGCGACGCCGTCCGGCGTGTGATTGGTGTCCACGACGCCAATCACGGGAATGCCGAGCTTGTTGGCTTCGGCCACGGCCCCCTTCTGGTAGCCGACGTCGATGACGAACATCGCATCCGGCAGTCCGTTCATGTCCTTGATCCCGCCCAGGCTGCGATCGAGCTTCGCGATCTCCCGCTGGTAATGCAGGACTTCCTTCTTCGGCAGCCGGTCGATGGAGCCGTCTTGCACCATCGCCTCCATGTCCTTCAGGCGCTTGATGGACTGCTTGACCGTCTTGTAGTTGGTGAGCATGCCGCCAAGCCAGCGGTAATCGACGAAGGGCGAGCCACAGCGCTGCGCCTCTTCCTTTACGATTTCCCGGGCTTGGCGCTTCGTGCCGACAAACAGCACCGTGCCTTTATTGGTGGAAAGCTGCCGGACGAACTTGAGTGCGTCCTGGTACATCGCCATCGTCTTTTCGAGATTGACGATGTGGATCTTGTTGCGGTGGCCGAAGATGTAGGGCGCCATCTTCGGATTCCAGTAGCGGGTCTGGTGCCCGAAGTGAACGCCCGCCTCGAGCATCTCGCGCATGGTGACTGACACTGTGCTATCTCCTGTAAGGGTTGAGCCTCCACCCGCCCGGGGTTGCCACGATGGCAACCACCCTCACGCAATGGCGGATGTGCGGTTTTAGCTGCCACGCGCAATGCCGGGTTGGGAATCGAGCGCGGATAAGCTAACTTGCTATTTTAACACGATAAAATCTCTTCCCTCAAGCGAAATCCATCCGGATGCGTCTGAGGACATTCTGGAATACAATCCGCTGTTCTTGAAAAACCAGGTACTTAGTCCCGAATTGCCGCGGCACGGGACGCGCTCCATGCCCGTCAGCATCAAGTCCCCGGAGGAAATCGAGAAGATGAAGGTGGCGGGGCGACTCGCCGCGGAAGTCCTCGACTATATCGAGCCCCACGTCAAGGCCGGTATTACGACGGCCGAGCTCGACCGCCTCTGCCACGATTACATTTTTCGCGAACAGCAGGGCGTGCCCGCCCCCCTGAACTACGCGCCTCCCGGTTACCGGCCCTATCCCAAGTCCATCTGCACATCGGTCAACCACGTGGTTTGCCACGGCGTCCCCGGAGACAAGAAGCTGCGTGCCGGCGATATCGTCAATATCGACGTCACGGTCATCAAGGACGGCTACCATGGCGACACGAGCCGGATGTTCTACATTGGCAAGCCGTCCATCCAGGCGCGCAGGCTGTGCGAAGTGACCTACGAATGCCTTTGGCGGGGGATCGACGCCGTACGGCCTGGCGCGCACCTGGGCGATATCGGGCACACCATACAAGCTCACGCGGAAGGCCATGGCTACAGCGTGGTTCGCGAATTCTGCGGTCACGGCATCGGCAGGAAGTTTCATGAGGAGCCCCAGGTGCTGCATTACGGCAGACCCGGGATCGGGCTCCGACTCGAGCCTGGCATGACCTTCACCATCGAACCGATGATCAATGCCGGCAGGCCGGACATCCGGCAGCTGGCGGACGGCTGGACCGTGGTGACGAAGGACCACAGCCTGTCGGCCCAGTGGGAACATACCGTGCTGGTGACCGAAACCGGCCACGAAGTGCTGACGCTATCGGCAGGCGCCCCCGCCAAACCTGCCGGCTGACGCAGACCGCATGCCCGATCCCCGAGTGGCACTCCCGGCCGCATCGGATCCGCAATCGCGCGCCGGCGCGTGGAAGCAGCGGCTTGCGGCAGCGCGCCGGCAGCTCGGCGAGCATTTTTCCTCCAGGGCGTCGGCCAGGGAGCTGTTGCGCCGCCTGTCCGCCTTGGTCGACCGCCAGCTCAAGGACATCTGGGGCAGTCACGCCATGCCCCGGCACGTCGCGCTTGCAGCCGTAGGAGGATATGGGCGGGGTCAGCTCTTCCCCAGTTCCGACGTCGATCTCCTGATCCTGCTCTCGGCCCCGGCCGATGCTGCGCTCGCGCGCAAGATCGAGGATTTCGTCGGACTGCTCTGGGACACCGGCATCGAAGTCAGTCACAGCGTCCGCACCATAGACGAATGCATTGCGATGGGGGCCTCGGACGTGACCGTGCAGACCACGCTGCTCGAAGCGCGGATGCTGGCGGGAAAGCGCGAACTATACGCGCGATTTGCCAAGCGCATGCGAGAGGCGCTGGATCCGGCAGAATTCATGCAGGCCAAGGTGCTCGAGCAGCAGCAGCGCCACATGCGGTATGCCGAAACGAATCTCGAGCCCAACATCAAGGAAAGCATTGGGGGGCTGCGCGATCTGCATACCATCCTCTGGATCGCCCGGGCGGCCGGGATAGGCAAGAGCTGGAGGGATCTTGCGCGGCGCGGCATGATTACCGCCGCCGAAGCGCGCGAGATCGCATTGCACGAGCAGTTCCTTCAATCGTTGCGCGTGCGGCTGCACTACTGCGCGGGACGCCGCGAGGATCGCCTCCTGTTCGACTTTCAGACCGCGCTCGCGCGCCAGTTCGGTCTGCGCGACCGCCCTCACCGGCTGGCGAGCGAGCAGCTCATGCAGCGCTACTACCGGACCGCCAAGGCCGTATTTCAGTTCAACACGATCGTCCTTCAGAATCTCGATGCGCGCATTACGCCGCCACGGGATACCCAGTACCATCCGGTCAACGCCCGCTTCGGGATCCGCGACGAACTGCTGCTTCCACGAGACGAGCGCCTGTTTCAGCGCCAGCCGTCGACGATCCTCGAAAGCTTCCTGCTGCTGCAGCAGCATCCCGAGCTCAAGGGCATGAGCGCCGCGGCGCTGCGGGCGCTCTGGCGCGCGCGGCGCCGGATCAACGCCACGTTTCGCAAGCATCCCCGCAACCGCGAGCAGTTCATGCAGATCCTGCGGGCCCCGGCGCGCGTGGCGCGCACGCTCTATCGGATGAACCGCTACGACGTGCTGGGACGCTATTTGCCGATATTCGGTCGCATCGTGGGCCAGATGCAGCACGACCTTTACCATGTCTACACCGTCGACGAGCATATCCTGCGGGTATTGCGCAACGTGCGGCGTTTTTCGGTGCCCGAGCTGGCGCACGAGTTCCCGCTCTGCAGCCGGCTGATGAGCAACTTCGAGCGCCCGGAATTGCTGTACCTCGCCGCGCTGTTCCACGACATTGCCAAGGGCCGGGGCGGCGATCACTCGGCGCTCGGCGCGGTGGACGCGCGCCGATTTTGCCGTGACCACGGTCTCGGTCGTGACGATGCGAGCCTGGTCGCCTGGCTCGTGGAAAACCACCTGGTCATGTCCGCCACCGCCCAGAAACAGGACATCGCGGACCCCGTCGTGGTGCAGGCCTTCGCCCGGCGCGTGAACGACGAGCGCCACCTCATTGCCCTGTACCTGCTGACCGTGGCCGATATCCGCGGCACCAGCCCGAAGGTCTGGAACGCCTGGAAGGCCAAGCTGCTCGAGGACCTCTTCTGGTTGACGCGCCGCCTGCTGACCGGCGATTCCCCCACTTTGGCCAGCAGTCTGCAGGCGCGCCAGGATGAGGCCCGCGCCAAGTTGCGCCTCTACGCACTGCCCGATGGCGCGGAACAGGCCCTCTGGAACCAGCTCGACGACTCCTATTTCCTGCGGCACGAACCGCAGGAAACCGCCTGGCATACCCGGCTGCTGTACTACCGCGTGCGCGCGGATGCGCCCGTGGTGAAGGCGCGCCTGTCACCGGCGGGCGAAGGCCTGCAGGTGATGATCTACGTTCCGGACCAGCGGGAGCTGTTTGCCCGCATCTGCAATTTTTTCGAGCGCATCAGCTACGATATCTACGAGGCAAAGATCTACACCACGCGGCATGGCTACGCCCTCGACAGCTTTCAGATCCAGGATCCGGACAACCGCAGGCCCCAATACCGGGACGTCATCGGGCTGATCGAGCACGATCTCGCGGAATGCCTCCAGCGCAGGGAAGCGCTGCCGCCGTCCGGAAAGCCCCGGCTGTCGCGTCAACTCCGGCATTTCCCGATTACTCCGGAAGTGAGCATCCAGCCGGACGAAAAGGGCACGTCCTGGGTGCTCTCGTTGCTCGCGGGTGACCGTCCCGGCCTGCTTTCCCGGGTCGCGCGCGTGCTGAACGCCTACGACATCAATTTGCAGACCGCCAAGATCAACACGCTAGGCGCGCGGGCCGAGGACGTATTCATCGTGAGCGGGTCGGCACTGAAGAATTCCAAGACGGTCGTGCGCCTCGAGACCGACCTGATCGAGCAGCTGCAGACTTGATGCCGCCGTGACTCGCGGCTCGTGACTAGCGGCTGGTGTGATTCGCGCCGCCAGGCTGGCGCGGACTCTGCTCCCGAGCCTCGACCGATCCGCGAGCCGCTATCCGCGAGCCACACGTTTTGGCTCTTATTCGTCCTGCAGGTCCTGCCCGGGAAACAGCTCCTCGTTGAAGCCGAAGTTGCGCAGGTCGCGGATTCGCATCGGATACAGTATCCCCGCGAGGTGATCGCATTCATGCTGCACGACGCGCGCGTGAAACCCCGAAACCGTCCGGTCCAGGGCATTGCCGAACGGATCGCGCCCCTGATAGCGGAGCTCGCGGTAGCGCGGCACCAGGCCGCGCATGCCGGGGACGCTGAGACAGCCCTCCCACCCTTCTTCCCGTTCGCTGCCGACCGGCGTCAGCACCGGATTGATCAGCACGGTGTAGGGCACTTCCTCGGCGTCCGGATAGCGCGGGTTGCGTGCCACTTCGAAAATCACAACCTGCAGGCCAACGCCGATCTGGGGCGCCGCAAGTCCGGCGCCATCATAGGCGTGCATGGTGTCGTTCATGTCCGCGATCAGCGCATGAAGTTCCGGCGCGTCGAACCGCTCGACCGGGCGTGCCGGCTCGAGCAACCGCGGATCGCCCATGCGGAGCACGGCTCTAACCGCCATCGTCCGTCACCAGTTGCTCGATCACGGATCGAACGCTGCCCATGGCGCGCTGCGACACCGCATGAATGTCCTCCACGCGGACACCCTGCACGCTCGCGCCCCGACCTGCAGCCGCGTTCACGACCGCCGCAATGGTCGCGTAGCACAGCGCCAACTCGCGCGCCAGCGCTGCCTCGGGCATTCCCGTCATGCCGACCATGTCCGCCCCGTCGTGTTCCAGGCGATTGATTTCCGCGGCGGTTTCGAGCCTCGGACCCTGGGTGGCCGCATACGTGCCCCCGGCCACTGCCGGCACGCCCGCTGCCGCCGCGGCGCGCAACAGCCGCTCACGCATTGCCTCGCAATAAGGGCGGGTGAAATCGATGTGCGTCACCGTATGGTCGGCGCGCGTGTAGTAGGTGGACTGCCGGCCGTAAGTGTAGTCGATCAGCTGGTCGGGCACCGCCAGCGCGCCCGGCGCGAGATCCGGCCGGATGCCGCCGACGGACGCGACGGATACGATGTCTCGCACGCCCTGCTCCCGCAGCGCCCAGACGTTGGCGCGGTAATTCACCTCATGCGGCGGGATGGTATGGCCGTAACCGTGGCGCGCCAGAAAGACCACCTCCCGTCCGCGGATGGTGCCAAACAGGAGCGCACCCGAAGGCTCCCCGTAGGGCGTGCGCACGATCAGCCTGCGCGCCACCTCCAGATTGGAAAGCTGCGTGAGGCCGCTGCCGCCGATGATCGCTAGCATAGTAAGGAGTGATGAGTGATGAGTGATGCGCGAAATTCGCTAGCGGCGCTGCGCGCCGCAGTGTACGGCCTTCGATTCCGCATCTTGCACTCCGCACTCATCATTATTCCTTGACGGCGTAAATCTCCGGCAAGTTGCGCCACGCCCCGCTCACGTCCATGCCGCACCCGAACACGAAACGGTTCGGCAGGCGGATACCCACATAGTCCGCCCTTATGGGCTTGCCCCGACCGGTGTCCTTTTCGGCGAGCACCGCGGTGACCACACGGCTGGCGCCTGCTTCCCTCAGCCTCTCGCAAATCGCGGCGAGCGTGATGCCCTCATCGAGGATATCGTCCACCACCAGAACCGTCCGGCCGCGCACCGCGCTGTCCGGCGTCACTCTCCATGAAATTTCGCCGCCCCGTGTGGCATCCCCGTAGCGCGTGACCTCGAGGTAATCTAGCTCGAGCGGAAACGGGAGCTGCGGGAGCAGTTGCCCCGCAAATACGACGCCGCCCCGCATCACGCACAATACCAACGGGAAACCGTCCGCAAGCGCCGCCGTGATTTCCCGCGCCATGCGGGTCACCGCGGCCGACACCTCGGTCGCCGAGCAGAGACGGTCGGCCGCCCGGAGAACCGCCAGGGCTTGTTCGCGCGAGAGCGACACTCAGTAGGTAAAGGTAACAACCCGGTCGTCCATCGCCTGTTCGATGACGTAGGCGCCGCCGACGGTTTCCTCGATCTCCGGTATCAGGTCGTTTCCCCACAGGTCCAGCGTCGGCGTGCAGACCTTGAAACGCACGCCCGCCTCATGCGCGTCCTTGATGAAATCGTAGACGCTCTTGCTCGAGCCTTCCTTGACGAACAGGCGCTCGGCCACGCCGCGCTTGGCGAGCTCGCCGGCACGCGCCGTCAGGATAACCTCCACCTCGTAGTCCATCGCCGCCGCGACGGCGGCCTGAAAGAACGGTGCCCCCAGCTCCGCGGCGCTGCCGGGATCGGTATTGACCATCACGATCATCAGCTTGTCGGCCATGGCCGCCCCCTTCCGCGCGGGCCCTTCGTTTCAACCGGCTTCATTATCGCCGCGATTCGTGCCACGGCGCTACTTCCCCGCGGGAAGCCTGAGCGCCCGCAGATAGCGCCTGAAATCGGCGCCGACCTCAGGGTGCTTCACGGCGTATTGCAGGTTGGCCTGCAGATAGCCCAGCTTGCTGCCGCAGTCATATCGCGTGCCCTCGAATTCGTACGCCAGCACGTCTTCATCTCCTACCAGCGCAGCAATGGCGTCGGTCAGCTGAATCTCGCCGCCTGCCCCGGGCCGGGCGCGTTGCAAGTGGTGAAATAGGCGCGGCGTCAGCAGATAGCGCCCCACCACGCCCAGTGTGGACGGCGCCGCGTTGGGCTCCGGCTTCTCCACGATGCCGCTGATGCGGTGCGGAGACCTCGAGCGCTTCTCGATCCGGACGATGCCGTAGCGCCGCACCTCCTGGCGCGCCACGTTCTCCACCGCAACGATGGAGCGTCCGCGCCGCGCAAACACCGCCGCCATCTGCTTCAGGACCGGAGGATCGGCGTCGATCAGATCGTCGGCCAGCACCACCGCGAACGGCGCGTCGCCGACTACCGGCATCGCGCACAGAATCGCGTGCCCGAGGCCCAGGGCCTGCGGCTGGCGCACGTAGTGAAAGGACACGTCGCTCGGGAACATGCGCTGCACCGCCCGCAGCTGCTGCTTCTGCCCGCGCTGCTCGAGTTCGGACTCCAGCTCGTAGGCCTTGTCGAAATGATCCTCGATGGCGCGCTTGCCTCGTCCGGTCACGAAGATCATCTCCTTCATGCCGGCGGCAATGGCCTCCTCCACTGCGTACTGGATCAGCGGCTTGTCCACGATCGGCAGCATTTCCTTCGGGCTCGCCTTGGTCGCGGGAAGAAACCGCGTGCCCATGCCCGCCACGGGAAAAACCGCCTTGGTGATCCGGCTCATGGCTCAGCTCCTTTCTTCCAGCAGTCGCAGCAGCGCGTCCTCGTCGAGTGTCGGGATGTCGAGCGCTCGCGCCTTCTCGAGCTTGGTGCCCGGCTCCGCGCCAGCCACCACGTAATCGGTTTTCCGGGTCACGCTGCCGGTCACCTTGCCGCCACGGGCCTCTATCCTTTCTTTTGCCTCGTCGCGCGTCAAGTGCGGGAGTGTGCCGGTCAACACGAAGGTCTTGCCGGAAAGCGGCAGCGCCGCGCGGCCCGCCGGCTTGCCCTCGCTCCAACGCACCCCCAGCTCGCGCAGGCGGTTCACCACCTCGCGATTGTGCGGTTCCCTGAAAAACCGAACGATGCTGGCGGCCACCACCGGCCCGACATCGGGCACCTGTTGCAGCGCCGCCTCATCCGCCTCGATCAACGCGTCCAGCGTGCCGAAATGGCTTGCGAGGTCCTTCGCCGTGGCCTCGCCCACGTTGCGAATTCCCAGAGCGAACACGAACCGAGCAAGGGTCGTATTCCGGCTCCGGGATATGGCCTCGACCACGTTGGCGGCCGATTTCTCGCCCATGCGTTCCAACGAGAAGATCGATCGCGCGTCCAGCCGGTAAAGGTCCGCCGGCGACTTGACCAGCGACCGGCCCACGAGCTGGTCCACGATCTTCTCGCCCAGCCCCTCGATATCCATGGCCCGGCGCGACGCGAAATGCAGCAGCGCCTGCTTGCGCTGGGCCGGACAATAAAGACCCGCAGTACAGCGAGCGATCGCCTCGTCCTCGATGCGCTCGACACGGGAGCCACAGACCGGGCACCGCGCCGGCATGTGGAACGCCTTCACGCCCGCAGGCCGCTTTTCCCGGACCACGCTCACGACTTCGGGTATCACGTCTCCGGCGCGCCGCACGATGACCGTATCGCCGACATGAACGTCCTTGCGCAGCACTTCGTCCTCGTTGTGCAGCGTGGCGTTGGTCACTGTCACCCCGCCCACCAAAACCGGCGCCAGCCGCGCGACCGGCGTCAGCGCGCCCGTGCGACCAACCTGGATGTCTATGCCCAGCACTTCTGTCATTTCCTCTTCGGCGGGAAACTTGTGGGCGATGGCAAAGCGCGGCGCACGCGCGACGTGCCCCAGTCGCGCCTGCAGCCGGAGGTCGTCCACCTTGTACACCACGCCGTCGATCTGATAGGGCAGCCCGGCGCGCCTGACCTGGACGGCGTGGTAAAAGTCGAGCAGCCCTTCGCTGCCCCGCACGACCCGGCGTTCGGCGCTCACCGGGAAGCCCAGCGTTTCCAGGTACTCGAGCTGGTGGCTGTGCCGGTCGCCCGGCACGTGCCCACCGCGGTATTCGCCAAGGCCATGAGCGAACAGCGTCAGGCGACGCGACGCCGTTACGCGTGAATCGAGCTGCCGCAGGGATCCGGCGGCCGCATTTCTCGGATTCGCGAACGCCTTTGCTTCCCGCGCGCGCTGCTCGCGGTTCAGCGCCTCGAAATCGCGCCTGAGCATCAGCACTTCTCCGCGCACTTCCAGCAGGTCAGGCGGCGCTTTCCCCCGCAATCGCAGCGGCAGTGCCTTTACCGTTCGCAGATTGGCGGTCACGTCCTCGCCCGTATATCCGTCTCCCCGGGTGGCGCCCAGGGTAAACAGCCCTTGTTCGTAGGTCAGGCTCACGGCCAGCCCGTCGAATTTCGGCTCCGCCGTGTACTCGATTTCGTCCCCGGACTCGAGCGCCTCCCGCACCCGCCGATCGAATGCCCGGACTTCCTCCGCGTCGAACGCGTTGTTGAGCGACAGCATCGGCGTCGCGTGCTTGACCTGGGAAAATGCGTCAAGCGGGGCGACCCCCACCCGCAGCGTCGGTGAATCCGATGTCGCCAGGCCGGGATGCTCGCGCTCCAGATCCTGCAATTCCCGGAACAGCCGGTCGTATCCCACGTCGGGAATCGTCGGCTCGTCCAGCGCGTAATACTGATAATTGGCCCGCTCGATCTGTTCCCGCAACGCGGCTGCGCGCGCGGCAACGGGCTTCGGCACAGCCATCGTCAGGAAAACAGTCGCAGTGCCCGCGCGCCACCTGCCGGTATGCCGCGCGCCGACATCGCGGACTGGATCGCGACGACCTGCTCCTTGATGCGCGCGATGCCGGCATCGCTCAGGACGGCCCGGTTGTCGTCCACCATCTGCCCTCCCATCGCCGAAGCAAGTCCGCGGGCGATCTCGACCATCCGGTCGAGCGCGTCCACGGCGTTCGCGACGCGCGGCACGTCCAGCAGCAGCGTGACGCCGCGGGTCGTCAGCAACTTGATGCTCTCCGGCAGGAACGGCGCCGGCTCGTGGTTGTCGAGCGTGAACAGCGTCTGCCGGCGCTCGTTGCGGAAGTGGAACACGCCGTCGGGCTCCAGCTGGAAGCCCGCCGTTTCCGCCAGCGACCGGATGCGCGCCCCCGAGAAGGACGCGCCTTCCGCCGCGACGACATTGACGCCCACGGCGTTGTCCACTTGCCCGCAGAATGCGTCCAGCTCCTGCGCGCTCTTCAGGACGGATTCCGCATCGGGACAGGTTGCCCGCGCGGATGCGCGCGCCGCGCATTGGCGCACCGCGTCGCAAAACGCCGCCAGCTGCGCGGCGTTCAGCGAACCGGCGCGGTTGACCAGCTGCAGTGAGAGCCGCAGGCGGCTGTAGCGGCCGGTCTGTCCGCGCGCGACGTCCTCCCATCGCGAATGCTGCGGGTCGTAGCCGGCGGCCTGCACCGGCTTGCCGCAGCCGGCAACGCGACTCAACAGCTCGGCAATCGCGGCCTCGGGAAGGGGGGTATCGGCATTGATCTCCGCCAGGCAATCCAGAACCGAATCGAAACGGGCTTCCGTGTCGTCGCCGCGAGAGGCGGCCGGCTCGGCCTGCGCGTCATCCTCTTCGTTCGACGGCTCGGACGGCGACAACAACTGCGGCTCCAGCCGGCCGTCCGCCAGGGCCGACTCGACTCCCGCCTTGAGCAATACGTCGTCGTGCGCCGCACCGAATGCCTGCTGCATGCGCCGGCGAAAGCTGCGCTCCTGCAAACGGTTGTACCCGTACACCGCCGCGACCACCACCGCGCCGATGACAAGCAGGCTCATCTGCAGGTCGCTCATGACCGCCTCGGCGGCCCGGTCAGGCCGCGGCTTCCCTCAGCTTCATCGCCTCTTCGATGTCCACGGCGACCACCCGCGACACGCCGGGTTCCTGCATCGTGATGCCCAGCAGCTGGCCCGCGATCTCCATGGTGATCTTGTTGTGGCTGATGAACAGAAATTGCGACTGCTGCGACATCCGCTTCACCAGGTCGCAGAAGCGCTCGGTGTTGTGATCGTCGAGCGGCGCATCCACTTCGTCGAGCAGGCAGAACGGCGCGGGGTTGAGCTGGAATATCGAAAAGACCAGCGCCAGCGCCGTCAACGCCTTCTCCCCGCCCGAGAGCAGGTGAATCGTGGTGTTCTTCTTGCCCGGCGGCTGGGCGATGACCTGGATGCCGGCATCCAGGATCTCCTCCCCGGTCAGGAGCAGGCTCGCGTTGCCGCCGCCGAAGAGCGCCGGGAACATCTCGGAAAAGTGCCGGCTCACCTCGTCGAAGGTATGCTGCAGGCGTTCCCGCGTCTCGCGGTCGATGCGCCGAATCGCGTCTTCGAGCGTCGCGATCGCCTCGTTGAGGTCCTGTGACTGGTTGTCCAGGTAGTCCTTGCGGCTGCGCGCGGATTCCAGTTCCTCGAGCGCGGCGAGATTCACGGCGCCGAGCGCCTTGATCTCCTCGTTCAGGCGACCGATTTCGCTCTGGAGCGCGCCCGGCCGCACGCCTTTCTCCAGCCGCTGCGCGACATCTTCCTCCCGGGCTCCCGAATCGGCGAGTTGCTGGGCGTATTGCGCCTCGTTGAGCCGCGCCTCCTGCTCCTTCAGTCTCGTCTCCGCGATCCGCTCGCGCAGCGGCTCGAGTTTCTGCTCGCAGGCATGCCGCTCCTCATCGGCCGCCTTCAGTGCGCTTTCGAGACCTTCCAGCGCGTCGCGCGCCAGCGCCAGCGCCCGTTCCCGCTCTCTGCGCAGGGCCAGGGCCTGTTGAAGGCGCTCCTGAAGCGCGCCTTCGTCGCACGCCCCCAGCTCCCGCTGACGCAGATCGAGCGTGCTGCCACGCTGCCCCAGGTTCTCAGAAATAACCTTAATTGAGTTATCTATCTCATTGATTTTATTTATGCAAGACTTAATATCAAATTCCGCTTTTTGTGCCGCCTCCCGCGCCCGCTGCAGCGCCTCCCGCTGCATGGCCAGCACCGTTTCGGCGCGGCGGTAGAGATCCGTCGCCATCTCCAGCTGCGAGCGCTGCGCTCCCCCCTCGGCCTCCAGCTCCGCCACCCGGCGCTCGGCCGCCTCGCGGCTGGACCGCGCAGCGGCAGATTGCGCTTCGATCTCGGCGCGCTCGGCTGCAATGCGCTCGGCACCCTGCGTAATCCGCTCCCCGAGCTCCGCCAGCTGCAGCGCTTCCAGCTGCAGGGCGTGCTGACGCTGCTGTTTGTCGCTGATCTCGTCTCGCAGCTCCTCGAGTCGCGACCGGTAGTGTTCCACCCCCGCTGCTGCCGCCTCCGCCGCATTGCGGCGGATTTCGAGTTCGGCCTTCGCCGCCACGATCGCCTGGCCGAGGTGCTCAATCTCCCGCTGGCGCGACAGGACCCCGTGCAATTCGGTGTCGGGGGCATGAAAACTCACCGCGTGCCGCGTGACGATATGGCCCTCTCGCGTGACCAGCATGGCTCCCGCCGGCAATCGCGCCCGGTCATCCAGGGCGCGCGCCGCATCCGCGACGACATAGACCTGCTGCAGCCAGTCCCGGATCACGGCCTGCAGGCGGCTATCCGTGCAGGTAACGAAGCGCATGAGCGGCTCGCCGCCGACGAATGGCGCCTCGGCGAACTCGGCGCCGGCGTTCGATGGGGCGAAAACCGTCAGCCGCGCGGGAGGCGGCTCCGCCAGCCACCGGCCCGCCTGGTCCATCTGGTCCAGCGCGATCGCGTTCAGCCGCTCCCGCAGCACCGCCTCCAGCGCATCTTCCCACCCCGACTCGATCCGGATGGCTTGCCACACGCGCAACGCCTTCTGCAGGCCATGCTCCTCCAGCCAGTCTCGGGCACTGGCGCCGCGCGCGATCCTTTCCTGCAGCGTTGCCAAGGCGAGCCACTGCGCCTCCAGGCCGGCGAGCTGCTGTTGCGACGCATCCCGCGCTTCTTCCTGATCGCGCAGGGACTGCTCGGCCTCGGGGAGTCGCGCCTCGGCGGTCGCGATTGCCTCGTGCAGGCCGTTGAGTTCACCTTCCAGCGTTTCAATCTCCGCGCGCAATCGCGCCAGCTGCGCGTCGTCCGGCGTCTGCATCGCGGCGCGCTCCTCGTCCAGGCGGCGCGCCCGATGCGCCAGCTGCTCGCCCACCTGCTGGGCGTGCGCGCGCTTCGTCTGCTCGACGCCCATCGCCTGCTCGGCAAGGGCCAGCGTGCGCTGGCATTCTTCGTAGCGGCTGCGGGTCGCCTTGAATGCCTCCTCCGCGAGCGGCAGCTTGGCGCTTTCGGCCTTCACCGCGGCGTCCTGGACGGAGACGTTTTCCAGGCAGCGCGCATGCTCTCCGTCGAGTTCCGCGCGAATCGCCCGCGCTCCCGCAAGCTGCTCCTCGTCGCGCGCCGCCTGCGTCCGAAGTTCCGCGATCTCCCGTTCGATGCGCTGCCGGTTCTCGCGCAGGTGCGCCATCTCCTGCTCGAGCCGCGCCGTCTCCGCATTGGCCTCGTAGAACGCGCCCTGGGCCTCGTGCACGGCATCGCTCCCGCGATAGTGCTGCGCGCGCATCTCCTCGAGGCGCTTCTCGGTCTCGCGCAGGCGGGTGATCTCCGCCTCCAGCTCGAGCCCGAGCCGCTCGATCTCGCGCCCATGCCGTTCGCGGTGGGCGCCCGCCTCCCGCTTGCGAAGCAGCCACAGCTGGCACTGCGCCGAGTGCACCTCGCCCTGCAGCGCGTGATAGCGCGAGGCGACTTCCGCCTGCGCCTGCAGGTGCTCGAGCTGCTTTTCGAGCTCCGTGCGGACGTCGACAACCCGCAGGAGATTGTCCCGCGTGTCCTTGAGCCGGAGCTCGGTCTCGTGGCGGCGGGCCCGGTACTTCGAGACGCCCGCGGCCTCCTCCAGGAACACGCGCAATTCCTCGGGCTTGGCCTCGATGACGCGTGAAATCATCCCCTGCTCGATGATGGCGTAGGCGCGGCTGCCGAGCCCCGTGCCCAGGAAGATGTCCGCCACATCGCGTCGCCGGACATGCGTGTTGTTGACGTAGTACGCGGTGGACTCCTCGTCCCGGGCCAGCACGCGCTTGACTGAAATCTCGGCGTACGACGACCACTGGCCGCCCGCCCGCCCGAGGCTGTTGTCGAAAATGAGCTCGACGCTCGCGCGGTTCACCGGCTGGCGCTGGCCCGAGCCATTGAACAGGATGTCCTGCATGGTGTCCCCGCGCAGGTGCTTCGCGGACGTTTCGCCCAGCACCCAGCGCACCGCGTCGATCACGTTCGACTTGCCGCAGCCGTTGGGGCCGACGATGCCTACCAGTTGTCCGGGGACAGGGATGTGAGTGGGGTCTACGAAAGACTTGAAGCCTGCGAGATTGATCTGTTTGAGTCGCAATGGAGCGTTCTGTCTAGAGGTTATAATCCGCAGGCGATATGGGAACAATATTCTAGCGGAATTTTCGACGGATTACGCGCGATCATGCCACGCAAGCCGAGCCGCGGGCTGGAAACCTTCGCCAATCCCCATCCGGCGCGCGATTACCGGATTCACATGGAAATACCTGAGTTTACCTGCCTGTGCCCGCGCACCGGTCAGCCCGACTTTGCCACGTTGATTCTCGATTACGTGCCGGACCGCCGTTGCGTCGAGCTGAAAAGCCTCAAGCTCTACGTGTGGTCCTACCGCAACCAGGGCGCGTTTCACGAAGCGGTCACCAATCGCATCCTCGACGATCTCGTGCGGGCCACGCGTCCCCGGTTCATGCGGCTGTCGGCCCGATTCAACGTGCGCGGCGGCATCCACACAACCGTCGTTGCGGAACACGTGAAGCCGGGGTGGAAGCCGCGCCCGCCGGTTCACATCGAATCCCTTCGGCCGGGCACGCCTGCCCGCCCCTGAGGCGGCCACCCCGATTCGTTTTCCTAGGTAGCCCCGCTGGTCGCCCGTATAATCCGCCGTTTTATGCGCGCGCCAGCAGCGCGCCGCCCCAGCCAGTGAACCCTGACCTCGAACGGCTGCAGACGTACCCGTTCCAGAAACTCACCGCGTTGCTCGAGGGCGTCACGCCCAGTCCCGCGCGCAAGCTGATACCCCTCTATATCGGCGAGCCCAAGCACCCGACGCCGGAATTCATCCGGCGTGCACTCATCGACAACCTTGACGGGCTCGCGAGCTATCCGCTGACCGTCGGAACGGTTGAGCTGCGCGAGGCCATTGCCGGATGGCTGAAGCGACGCTACCGCCTCGACGCGGTGGACCCGCAGAGCGAGATCATTCCCGTCACCGGCAGCCGCGAGGCGCTGTTCGCGTTCGCGCAGGCGGTGGTGGACGCGACGCGCCCGGATCCCGTCGTCGTCTGCCCCAACCCGTTCTACCAGATCTACGAAGGCGCCGCGCTGCTGGCCGGGGCCACCCCGCGCTACCTCAACAGCCTGCCGGAAAACGGCTATGCGTTCGATTTCGGCCAGCTGCCGGATGCCGTGTGGCGCCGCGTCCAGCTCGTTTACGTGTGCTCGCCGGGCAATCCGACTGGCTACGCGATGCCGCTTGCCGACTGGGAGCGGCTGTTTGCGCTCTCGGACCGTTACGGGTTCGTGATCGCCTCGGACGAGTGCTATTCCGAGATCTACTTCGACGAGCGTCACCCGCCGCTCGGCGCGCTCGACGCGGCGCGGCAGCTGGGCCGCACGGGCAACCCGCGCCTCGTCATGTTCTCGAGCCTGTCCAAGCGCTCCAACGTGCCGGGCATGCGCTCGGGCTTCGTCGCCGGCGATGCGACGCTGATCAAGCAATACCTCCTCTACCGCACGTACCACGGCTGCGCGATGAGCCTGCCGGTGCAGCAGGCCAGCATCGCGGCCTGGAACGACGAAGCGCACGTCGTCGAAAATCGGCGGTTGTACCGGGAAAAATTCAAGGCGGCGCTCGACATCCTGCGCCCGGTCCTCGAAGTGGAGATGCCGGATGCCGCCTTCTACCTGTGGCTGAAGACGCCGATTTCCGATACCGAGTTCGCGCGGCGCCTCTACGAGCAACAGTCGGTATCCGTGCTCCCGGGGAGTTTCCTGGCGCGGGAATCGGGCGGTGTCAACCCGGGGACCAACCGGGTCCGGATCGCACTGGTTTCCTCGGTGGCCGAATGCGCCGAATCCGCGCAACGCATCCGGGCGTTCGTGGAATCCCTTTGATCTCGCGGTAGAATCCGGCCATGAGCGCACTGCAGGACGTCATCGAGCAAGCCTGGGAGGAACGCGCGGCGCTTTCGCCCGGGCACGCGGCCGCCCGAATCGGCGACGCGGTTGCCGAGGTGCTGGCGGGCCTCGACGCCGGCAGGATCCGCGTCGCGGAAAAGGTCGGCGGCGCCTGGACCGTGCATCAATGGATCAAGAAGGCCGTCCTGCTGTCGTTCCGGCTCGAGGACAACGTCGCGATGCCGGGCGCAGCGACCCAGTACTTCGACAAGGTGCCGGGGAAGTTCGCGAATTACACGAGCGAGGATTTCGCGCGCGGCGGATTTCGCGTCGTGCCGCCGGCCATGGTGCGGCGCGGCGCCCATATCGCCCGCAACGTCGTGCTGATGCCTTCCTACGTCAACATCGGCGCCTACGTCGACGAGGGCACCATGGTGGACACCTGGGCGACGGTGGGATCCTGCGCGCAGATCGGGAAGAACGTCCATCTGTCGGGCGGCGTCGGCATCGGGGGCGTGCTCGAGCCGCTGCAGGCGAACCCGACCATCATCGAGGACAACTGCTTCATCGGGGCGCGGTCGGAAATCGTGGAAGGGGTGATCGTCGAGGAAGGCGCCGTGATCTCGATGGGCGTCTTCATCGGCGCGAGCACCCGGATCTACGACCGCCAGTCGGGGCAGATCCTCTATGGGCGCGTACCGGCGGGCGCGGTGGTCGTGCCGGGGAGCCTGCCCGCCGCGGACGGGCGCTGCAGCCTCTATTGCGCGGTCATCGTCAAGCAGGTGGATGCCAGGACACGCGCCAAGACCGGCATCAACGAGCTGCTGCGCAGCGAATAGCGCGCTAGGCAACGCCCTACCGAGTTGGCACAATAGGTGGTGCCGGTGACGCGCCGCCAGGCGCCCGGGTCGCGGCGCTGCGGTCCGGGTTTGACTTTTTGATGGTATGCCGATAACTCAAAACGGGGGACGGTCATGTTCGTGACACCGCTGTTCAAGCTGATGGCCGAAAAGCAGGCCTCGGACATGTTCTTCACCGCCGGGGCCCCGATCCAGATCAAGATCAACGGCGTCGTGATGCCGATCAACAGCCAGGCGCTCGATCCCGATCAGTGCAAGAAGATCTGCTACGAATTGATGACGGAAGCGCAGATCAAGGAGTTCGAGAGCATCCACGAGATGAACTTCGCGCAGAGCGGCGGCGATCTCGGCAACTTCCGCATCAACATCTTCCGGCAGAAAAACGCGGTGGCGATGGTAATCCGCTTCGTGAAGCCGGACGTGCCGGCGTTCGAGACGCTGGGGCTGCCGCCGATCCTCAAGGAAGTGATCATGGAAAAGCTGGGCCTGATCCTCGTGGTGGGATCGACCGGCTCGGGCAAGTCCACGTCCATGGCCTCGATGATCGACTACCGCAACACGATCAAGACCGGCCACATCCTCACGATCGAGGACCCGATCGAGTTCATTTTCAAGCACAAGAAATCCATCGTGAACCAGCGCGAAGTCCGGGTGGACACGCAGTCCTACCAGAACGCGCTGATCAGCGCGATGCGGGAAGCGCCCGATCTGCTGATGATCGGCGAGATCCGCGACCAGCCGACGCTGCAGAGCGCGCTGCTGTTCGCGCAGACCGGCCACCTGTGCATGTCGACGCTGCACGCGAATAACAGCTACAACGCCCTGAACCGGATCATCAATTTTTTCCCGCGCGAGGCTCGCGAATCCCTGCTCGCCGACCTCGCGATCGCGCTGCGGGCGGTGATTTCCCAGCGCCTGATCCGGACCGTGGACGGCAAGCGGGTGCCGGCGGTGGAAATCCTGCTCAACACCAAGCACATCCAGGAACTGATCAAGACCGGCGAGATCGGGCAGATCAAGGAGGCCCTGGAGCAGAGCCTCTCGCCGGGCTCGCAATCGTTCGAGCAGGCGCTCTTCTATCACATCTCGACCGGCAAGGTGTCGGTCGAGGAGGCCATGGCGAACTCCGACTCGCCGACCAACCTGCACTGGCTGCTGAACAACGCGCCCAAGCCGACCTCGGGCGCGGCGTCCGCGGCCGCGGCGGGCGCGGCGCCCAAGGCGCAGCCGGACGACATCACCAGCATCAAGCTCAATCTCGACGCACTCGGTTGAGCGCCGGCGGTCCTGCCCGCGTTCCGATCTGGTCGGTCGGCACGCTGATCCGCCACGGGGCGCGCTTGTTCCGATCCGCGCGCCTGTCCTACGGTCACGGCACCACGAACGCGCGCGATGAAGCCGCCTGGCTCACCCTGCACGCGCTGCGCCTGCCTCCCGCCCTGCCCCCCGACCGGTTTCCGGCCCGGGTCGATCCGCGGGACGCCGCTCGCGCGCTGAAGCTTTTCGAGCGGCGCATTCGTGAGCGCGTGCCGGCCGCCTACCTGACCGGCACGGCGTGGCTCGATGACCTGCCGTTCCACGTCAATCGCAACGTCATCGTCCCGCGCTCGCACATCGCCGCGCTGCTGCGGGAGCGGCTGACGTCGTGGATTCCCCGGACGCGTTCCGTCCGGACCGCGCTCGATCTCTGCACGGGATCCGGCTGCCTGGCCGTTTTCGTCGCCCGCGCGTTTCTGCACGCGCAGATCGATGCCGTGGACGTGTCCGCTCCGGCCCTCGCCGTTGCGCGACGCAACATTCGGGACCACCGGCTTGCGCACCGCATCCGGGTAATCCGGTCCGACCTGTTCGGCGCGCTCCGCGGCAAACGGTATGACCTCATTGTCTCCAACCCCCCTTACGTCGCCGCCGCCAGCATGCGCCGCCTGCCTCGCGAATATCGCCACGAGCCGCGGCTGGCGCTGGCCGGCGGCCGCGACGGGCTCGATCTCGTGAAACGCATCGTGCAGCAAGCCGCCACCCATCTCCATCCCGGTGGGGTGCTTGTCGTGGAAGTCGGAAACGGGCGGGCGCGCGTCGAGCGCGCGTTTCCGCGCATCGCCTTCACCTGGCCGGACACCGCCGGCGACGACGCCCTGTTTATCGCGCAGCGGGAGCAGCTGCCGGACTGACCCCCGGGTCGGCAGGCCCGAGCGACGCCAGCAGCGCCTTCGTTTCCCGGGCCGTCAACTCCACGAAGCGGCCCCGGCGCAGCTGCCGCGGCAGGCCGACGCTCCCGAACCGGACGCGCATCAACCGGCTCACGCTCAAGCCCAGCGCCTCGAACAGCCGGCGCACTTCGCGATTGCGCCCTTCCCGGATGACGATGTGGTACCAGTGATTGGCCCCCTCGCCGCCCCGGTCCTCGACGGACTCGCACCGCGCAAGGCCGTCCCGCAAACACACGCCCGTCCGCAGGCGATCCGCCTGTTCCGCCGTGAGCCGGCCCCGCACGCGGACCGCGTATTCGCGCTCCAGCTGATAGCGCGGGTGCATCATCCGGTTCGCGAGCTCGCCGGAAGTGGTCAGGATCAGCAGCCCGCAGGTGTTGAAATCCAGCCGCCCGACCGCCAGCCACTGGGCGCCCCGGGCCGGTGGCAGCCGGTCGAACACCGTGGCGCGCCCGCCCGGGTCGCTCCGACTCACGACTTCGCCTTCCGGCTTGTAGTACAGCAGCACGCGCGGCAGGTCTCCCGGCGCGGCGCGGCGGATGACGCGGCCATTGACCCGGATGACGTCGTGTATGCCCACCCTGGCACCGATACTGGCCGCGACGCCGTTAACCGTTACCTCACCGGCGCGCACCAGCACCTCCATCTTTCGACGCGAGCCCAGGCCCGCCTGCGCAAGCACCTTCTGCAACTTGACCGTCGCCGGTCCCTCCGGCGGCGCGCGGCGGCCCCTCATCGGATTCCCCGGGTCACGCTTCGCGCCGCTCGAGCACGGCCTGCGCGAGCGTCCCGCTGTCCACGTGCTCGATCTCGCCGCCGGCCGGCAGGCCGCGGGCGATGCGCGTCACTTTCAGCCCGCGGGCGCGCAGCGCCTCGCTGATGTAGTGGGCGGTGGCTTCCCCTTCATTCGTGAAATTCGTGGCGAGGATGACCTCCCGCACGACCCCGTCATTCGCGCGCTGCATCAGCCGCTCGAGGTGGATGTCCTTCGGCCCGATGCCGTCGAGCGGCGACAGCGCGCCCATCAGCACGAAGTACAGCCCGCGATAGCATTGGGCCTGCTCCATCATCAGGAGGTCGCCCGGCGACTCCACGACGCACAGCAGCGCGGGATCGCGCCGGGGCGAGGCGCACAGGCCGCACACCGCGCTCTCGGCATAGCTGTTGCACTTCTCGCAGCGCCGGATCCGGTCGAGCGCCTGCGTGAGCGCGCCAGCAAGACGCGCGGCGCCCGATGGATCGCGCTGCAGCAGGTGGTAGGCCATGCGCTGCGCGGACCTCGGCCCCACGCCGGGCAGGCAGCGCAACGCGGCAATCAATTCCTCCAGCGAGGAAGCGGCCTTCATCGCTGGAGAAATTGATCAATGATGAATGATGAATGATGAATGATGAGCAACTTCGCCCTGTTTATGGGTAATTCATCATTCTGCATTCCGCATTGAGGATTAAAACGGAAGTTTTAATCCTGGCGGCAGCGGCATGCCCGCCGTTACGGCGGCCATCTTTTCCTGCGTGGCCACGTCCACCCGACGCACGGCGTCGTTGACTGCCGCCGCGATGAGGTCCTCGAGCATGTCCTTGTCTTCCGCCAGCAGCGCCGGCGCGATCGTCACGCGCCTGACCTCGTGGCGGCCGCTCATCACGATCCTGACGCCGCCCGATGCCGCCTGGCCTTCGACTTCCATGGCGGCAAGCTGCTCCTGCGCCCGCTTTACGTTCTCCTGCATGAGCTGGGCCTGCTTCATCAGGTTACCGATTCCACCCTTCATACCGCGCTCTCCTCGAGTTCGTTCACGACGCCGGCTTGATCGAGGATCCCACGATGCGCGCGTCGAAGTTCTCGACCAGCTCGCGCACGAACGGATCCTTCTCGATCGCGGCGACGGCTTCTGCCTGCCGCTGCTGATTCACCTGGTCCGCAATCGCCGCCGGCGAGCCCTTGGCGCTCTCCGTCAGCCGGATCACCAGGCGCAGCGGGCCGCCCAGGCGCTGCTCGAGCGCCGATCGCAACCGCTCCTGGTAGGGCCCGTCCAGCAGGTGCTGGTGCGCCTGCGCCATCCGCAGCTCCAGGCGTCCCGGCTCGTGCGCGATCAGTTCGCAGTGCTGGGCGAGCATGCGCGCCATGCCCGTGAGCGCCAGGCCCTCGATCAGTTCCGGCCAGGCCGCGTCAGGAGCGTTTTTTTTTGATTCCGGCGCACGCGCGGGCTGAGCGACGGCTTTCGTCGCCGGTTTCACCGCCGGTTTCGCCGGCATTTCCGCCGCAGCGGCCTGCGAAGCCGGCGCAAACGCGAGCATCCGGAGCAGCGCCATCGTGAATCCCGCCTGTTCGTCGGGCGCCAGTCCGAGGTCGCCGCGCCCCTGGATGGCAATCTGGTAGTACAGTTGCAGGTCGTCCGGCGAAAAGCGCATCGCGAGCGCTTCCAGCACGGGCCGGTCCGGATCATCGTCGCCGAGTGCGTCCGGCACCAGCTGCGCCACCGAGAGCCGGTGCAGCAGGGTCGCAAGGTCCTGCAGCGCGCCGTCGAACGACAGGCTGAGCGCGGCCATGCGCGCGCCCGTCTCGATCAGCGCCGGGCCGTCGTGGTCCGCGAGCGCGCCAAGGATCGCGTGAAGATGATCCTGTCCGACGACCCCCAGCATCGACCGGACCGACTCCTGGCCGACGCTGCCACCGCCATGCGCGATCGCCTGGTCGAGCAGGCTGAGCGCGTCGCGCAGGCTGCCCTGCGCCGCGCGCGCGACGAGCGGCAACGCCGCCGCCTCGAAGCGGATACCCTCGGCTTCCAGTATCTGCTGCAACCGGTCACGGATCTGCTGCTGCGGTATTTGCTTGAGATTGAACTGCAGGCAGCGCGACAACACCGTGACCGGCACCTTCTGGGGATCGGTCGTCGCCAGCACGAACTGGACGTGCTGCGGCGGCTCCTCCAGGGTCTTCAACATCGCGTTGAATGCGGACCGCGAAAGCATGTGCACTTCGTCGATGATGTAGACCTTGTAGCGGCCGGCGGTCGGCGCATAGAGCGCGTTTTCAAGCAGGTCCCGCATGTTGTCGACCTGGGTATTGGAAGCCGCGTCGAGCTCGAGCAGGTCGACGAAGCGTCCGGCGTCAATTTCGGTGCAGGCGGCACAGCGCCCGCACGGTGTCGCCGTGACACCGCCCTCGCAGTTGAGCGACTTCGCCAGGATGCGAGCGAGCGTGGTCTTGCCCACCCCGCGCGTCCCGGTGAAGAGGTAAGCGTGGTGCAGCCGCTGCTGGGCGAGCGCGTTCTCGAGCGCTCGCACCACGTGCTCCTGCCCGACCAGCTCGGCGAAAGCCCGTGGACGCCACTTGCGGGCGAGAACCTGGGTCATTGGAATTCAGTCATCCGCTGTCAGCCGCCAGCTGTCGGAAAACGGCCTGCGGCGGCAAGGCTGGATTTTACCGCTGAAAACTGACGGCTGACGACCGACAACTGACAACTGACGGCTGACGGCTGACGGCTGACGGCTGACGGCTAAAAATGGTACTGCAGCCGCACCTGGTGAAAATCGATGCCGTTGTTGGGCTTCTTGATGTCCGCGTTCGACAGGTGCTGGTAGCGATAGCCCAGCTCGTACGCGCCCTTCGTGCCGAAGCGGTATCCGAGACCCAGGTGATCGCCGAACTGAAACAGCGTGCTGAAGCGCCTGTCGCCGATGGTGGTTCTCGACAGGACGTGAAACCCGACCGCCAGCTCGGCGTAGGGTCCCGTCAGTGCGTTGCGCTGCACGCGAAAGACCGGCGTCAAACCGATCTCGAAGATCTCATCGTTCTGGCCGGGAAGCGCGTCGCGGCGCCAATAGCCCGCCCCCAGGTCCCAATACCCCCCGAGATGCCATTCCCTGCCCTGGAACCAGCGCTTGCCCCAGTCCCATTGCAGCGCCAGCCGCCCCCTGTCCGTGCCGTCGCCATTGCCGGCCTCGACCGCGATGCCGTCCACGGCCCCCGCCGGCACGACGAGACTCCACAGCGCCGCCGCAAACAGGCCTCCCAGGAATTTTCTAATCATTTTCTTTTTCGCGCCCGCGCTTCCGGCGACGGGCCATCGTGAAACGCAATCGGGGTGGCGAGCCTTGCCCCCGGCACTTGCAGAGAATAGCCGTGGCTGCTTCCTTCCGGACCTGACCAGGTTCACTACCGTGCAATGCGGGGAGGCCCGCCGTTGCCGGATTGTAAGCGTAACGCGTCCTGGCAGCTACCTGCCCCCTGCCGGCCCTGCCCGGCAGACTTTACAAGGGCTGCTTTTAGTGCTTCCATTCCCGGCAAAATGGAACTCGATTCCAGGGAGCGCGTCGCGCCTCCCTCCCGAATTCCGACAGTCCCACCCGTACTACGACCGGAGGCATGCATGGCGACAAAGTCGATCGAGTCCGTTCTGCAGGAAAACCGCGTATTCCCGCCGAACGCCGCGTTCGCAAAGCAGGCGGCCATTCCCAGCATGGATGCCTACGGCAAGCTGTGCGCGGAAGCCGAGAAGGACTTCGCGGGATTCTGGAGCCGGCTCGCGAAGGACGCGGTGCTGTGGCACAAGCCCTTCACCCGGGTGCTGGACGAGAGCAACCCGCCCTTCTTCAAATGGTTTCACGACGGGGAGCTCAACGCTTCCTACAACTGCCTCGATCGCCATCTCCAGACGCAGCCCGACAAGATCGCGATCATCTTCGAGGCCGACGACGGCAAGGTCACGAAGATCACCTACAAGGAGCTCTACCGGCGCGTGTGCATGATGGCGAACGGGCTCAAGTCCCGCGGCATCGGCAAAGGCGACCGCGTCATCATCTACATGCCCATGTCGATCGAGGTCGTGGTGGCCATGCAGGCGTGCGCCCGCATCGGCGCCATTCACTCCGTCGTGTTCGGCGGTTTCTCCGCGAAGAGCCTGCAGGAGCGCATCATCGATGCCGGCGCGGTCGCCGTGCTCACCGCCGACGGCCAGTTCCGCGGCGGGCGCGAGATCCCGCTGAAGCCGGCCGTGGACGAGGCGCTCGGCATGGGCGGCTGCGATTCCATCAAGTCCGTCGTGGTCTACAAGCGCACCGGCACGGCGGTCCAGTGGGAGCCCAAGCGGGACGTCTGGCTGCACGAACTCGTGAACGGCCAGCCGGATAGCTGCGAGCCGACGTGGGTCGACGCCGAGCACCCCCTGTTCATCCTCTACACGTCCGGATCCACCGGCAAGCCGAAGGGTATCCAGCACTCCACCGGCGGCTACCTGCTGTGGACCATCCTGACGATGAAATGGGTGTTCGACTACAAGCCGTCGGATGTCTTCTGGTGCACCGCCGATGTCGGCTGGGTCACGGGACATTCCTACACCACCTACGGGCCGCTCGCCTGCGGCGCGACCGAGATCGTGTTCGAGGGCGTGCCGGTTTATCCCGACGCGGGACGCTTCTGGAAAATGATTCAGGACCACAAGGTAACGGTGTTCTACACCGCGCCGACCGCAATCCGCTCCCTCATCAAGGCCGGCGGCGACCTGCCGAAGCGATACAACCTCTCTTCGCTGCGCATTCTCGGCACGGTCGGCGAGCCGATCAATCCCGAGGCGTGGATGTGGTACCACGAGACGGTCGGCGGCGGGCGCTGCCCGATCGTGGACACGTGGTGGCAGACCGAGACCGGCGGGCACATGATCTCGCCGCTGCCTGGGGCGACCCCAACCAAGCCCGGTTCCGCGACTTTCCCGCTGCCCGGCATTTTCGCCGACATCGTGGACGAGACCGGGCGCTCGGTCGGCAAAGGCAAGGGCGGCGTGCTCGTGATCAAGCGCCCCTGGCCGGCGATGCTGCGCACCATCTGGGGCGATCCCGAGCGCTACAAGAAGACCTATTATCCGGACGACTTCAAGGGCCAGTTCTACCTCGCCGGGGACGGCGCGTCGTACGACGAGGACGGCTACATCCGCATCATGGGCCGCATCGACGACGTGCTGAATGTGTCCGGCCACCGGCTCGGCACCATGGAGATCGAGTCTGCCCTGGTCGCGAATCCCAAGGTGGCCGAGGCCGCCGTGGTCGGCCGGCCGGACGATCTCACGGGGGAGGCGATCTGCGCCTTCGTCGTGCTCAAGCAGGCCCGTCCCAACGGCGACGACGCGAAGACGATCGTCAAGGAGCTCCAGGACTGGGTCGGCAAGGAGATCGGCCCCATCGCCAAGCCGAGGGATATCCGCTTCGGCGACAACCTGCCCAAGACCCGCTCCGGAAAAATCATGCGCCGCCTGCTGCGCTCGATCGCCAAGGGCGAGGAAATCACGCAGGACGTCACCACGCTGGAGAACCCGGCGATCCTGCAGCAGCTGCGCGAGAGCGTCGGCTGACGCGCCCGGGTCGACGCCGGCGGCCCTCCGGCCGGTACTCGGCCGCGTTCTGATAGAATTTCGCGCTCCGGAGAGGTGGATGAGTGGTTTAAGTCGCACGCCTGGAAAGCGTGTGTACGGTGAAAGCCGTACCGCGGGTTCGAATCCCGCCCTCTCCGCCAGAAAACAAAACGCCCGCTGAAGGGGCGTTTTGTTTTCTGTAGGAGGATGTATGGACGAACCCGCTGAATTGAACGACGGGTTGCAGTCAACCTTGCAGTGCACCTGAATGACGGTGCAGGGGCAATAAATACCCCATTACAGCCTGTCGGCTCGGCGCTAACTCACAATGACTGCCCCGGCATTCACGCCGACCCTTGATGAAACCAAGTCCGACAGGCTGCTAGGTAATGCAAACCGCGCGCACCGCCTGCATGTTCGTAACTCCCTGCAGAACTTTTTCCATGCCATCCTGCTTGAGCGTCCGCATGCCTTCGTTCATAGCGGTGAGAAGAACCTCCGCCACGCGCGCGTACTCCTGGATATTCTTCTTGATCGTGTCGGTGACCGCCAGCAACTCATGCAGGGCGATCCGCCCGCTATAGCCGGTGCCCCTGCACGCTTCACACCCGACCGGCTCGTAGAGAATGAACTGCCCTTTTTCATAGCCGTAGTTCTTGGCCCACTCGGCGTAGACCGCCTCGAGCGCCGCTTTCGGATCGGCTTTGAACCGGTCGGTGTTTTTCAGTTCCTGCTTATATTCCGTGAGCAGCAGTGTTACCTCGTCCCGCGTGGCCACGTGCGGTCTCTTGCATTTGGCGCACAGGCGCTTTGCCAGGCGCTGCGCCATGATGCCCAGCAACGCGTCCGCGAAATGGAACGGGTCCATACCCATGTCGAGCAGGCGGACGATGCTTTCCGGCGCGCTGTTGGTGTGAATGGTCGCCAGCACGCGGTGCCCGGTCAGCGAGGCCTCGACGCCGATGGCGGCGGTTTCCCGGTCCCGCATCTCGCCCACCATGATCACGTCCGGGTCGGCCCGCAGGAAGGCGCGCATCACGCGGGCAAATGTCAGGTCGGCCCTTGGATTGATCTGGACCTGGCGGAGAGACTCCTCGGTGATTTCAACGGGATCCTCGGCGGTCCAGATCTTGGTTTCGGGGGTGTTGATGTGGCCGAGAACCGAATGCAAAGTGGTGGTCTTGCCCGAGCCGGTGGGACCGCACACCAGAAACAAGCCGTAGGGCTTGGACATCAGTGATTTCAATACCCGAAAATTGTGCTGGTTGAGACCCAGTTGCTCGAGCGGCACCGGCCGGCCGGCCGTTAGAATGCGTATGACCACGTCTTCCTTGCCGCCGACTGTAGGGACGGTGGCGACGCGCAATCCGATATCCAGCGACGGAAAGAACCGCTTGAACGCGATTTTGCCGTCCTGCGGTTCTCTTCTATTGGAGATGTCCAGATCGGCCATGATTTTGAGCCGGGCGACCACCTTGGCATGATAGCTCGCCGGAATCTCGGTGTAATCGGCTAGCGAGCCATCGACACGAAATCGAACCTTGGTCTTCCCCTTGCCCTGACGCGGCTCGACATGGATGTCCGAGGCGCGCAGCTTGTGGGCTTCCACCACGATCTTGTTGACCAGCTGCACGGTTGCGCTGTCCGGCTGGGTCCTTTCGTCACCGCCGTCTGCCGGCTTTTCCGC
>Ga0326597_10002288_pt1 | contig 28787 bp, 22 predicted proteins | sample RVTome_12_FD_203789 | JGI IMG/M metagenome (GOLD analysis project Ga0326597, IMG submission 203789) | Soil microbial communities from uranium-contaminated site in the Upper Colorado River Basin, Wyoming, United States - RVT100D185 | ecosystem: Environmental > Terrestrial > Soil > Contaminated >... | reverse complement strand
GCGGTGGGAGTTTTGTCTCTTCCGCTAATATTTCTATCGCCACCTTCACACCTTCTGGGTTTAGCTCCAGATTCGGATGCCAGATCCGATTCGCCGTGTAATAGTCCCAGCCTTGAAGAATCCCTTCTTGGTGCCAAGCCAGATCAAGCCGGTGCCCAGCGTTTTAGTGCCGACGCCGACAGGAAACTTCACTCGCTCCTGTGCCGCCGTAACCGTGGCAACGGGTACTCCCACAATCAACCAGAAACTAAGCCATATCGCCTTCGAAAATTTACCATTGCAACTCATGGCTATTTAACGGGCGCCACGCCTGACGGTATATCGGTCCGCATCGAGGCTTTCCGGCAAGGTCTGCGGGAACTTGGATATTCGGAGGGGAAAAACATTGTCATTCAGTATCGATATGCAGATTTGAAATCAGATCGCCTCTCCGCGCTCGCGGCCGAACTGGTGCGTCTCAAGGTAGACATCATTACCACAGCTGGTCCGCCAGCAACCCGTGCCGCCAAGGAAGCAACTTCTACGATTCCCATTGTCATGGCGGCGGACACCGATCCTGTTGCGAGCGGCTTCGTCGCCAGCCTAGCGCGACCTGGTGGGAACATTACGGGATTATCAACCCTTGCCCCGGAGATAAGCGGAAAGCAACTGGAGCTTTTGAAAGAGGTCGTTCCTAGGCTCTCCCGCGTGGCCGTTTTCGGGACTTCGACCCGACCGGGCACCGCACAATCGCTAAAAGAGACGGAACTCGCCGCAGGGGCGCTCAGGGTGCAGCTTCAATACCTCGACGTACTAGATTCCAAGGATATTGAGACTGCGTTCCGAGGGGCGAGTAAGGGGCGTGCCGAGGCAGTCCTCGTGCTGGCGGGTCCCGTTTTGTTTTCTCAGCGAACACAGCTTGCAGACCTCGCGGTAAAGAGCCGGCTCCCAGCGATATACAGCAATTCACAACACGTCGTAGACGGGGGGCTTATGACTTACGGCCCAAGCCTGCCCGACTTGGACCGGCGCGCCGCCACCTATGTGGATAAGATCCTGAAAGGCCGCAAGCCCGCCGATCTTCCTGTGGAGCAGCCGATGAAATTTGAGTTCATCATCAATCTGAAAGCAGCGAAGCAGATTGGTCTGACGATCCCACCGAACGTGCTGGTAAGAGCGGATAAAGTGATCCGATGACCTCAGGATTGAACTGAATTCTCCTACGACTCAATCCTGCGAGATTTGCCTGAGGCGTCCTTCAGTTCAATCTCACGCCGAATTTTGACTTTATCCTCCACGAACCGTTGTCGTCTGCCGTAAATAATCGTTTTCGCAATTACCGCAGCGTCAGACAGAACGGGAAAAGGGGAAGACGGGAAAAGGGGATAAGTCCAATTTCGTAGCAAGGGCCCGTTTTTGAGTGGTTGTCCGAACAAAGCCAGTGGAAGCGACGATAAAGCGGCGAGTCCGCCAATTTCCTACTGATTATCAGCGATCTTTATGGCTGAGGAACTGGCCTAAGCGTGAAAATGTAAGTAGAGAGATTGCAATAAACAGTGTGACTAAAATCACGAGTAGGTACAAATTTACGCGCATGTCTGGCTCTCCCCACCTCGGAACATAGGCCAAATCCGTCTGGAACGTTCCCTTATCAAAATCGTAGACATAAACGTTTTGCCACTCAAAGCAAGTGATGGGCTTTGCAAAGTTCATGTCGTCTCGTCGTGTTTCTGCGGGAACATCGCTTGCCTTGTAGATGCAGGTGTTGAATTCCAGAGCGGCATTTTTTACGCCGGTTCCTGTAACGAACGCCCCAATGGGATAATCGGCCATATAAACAACCGGATTTTTGGGTTTTTCGGCCCCGTAGTATTTATGGTTCGGATAATCATATGAGCCGGGTTTATTCCACCTTAATAAATAAAATCTACCGTATTCAGGATCGCTGTTATATGCGGGGTCGGTGTCCTGCGAATCTATCACCCATTCCGGAAAGCAATAAGGAATAGTTTCCCCGAAGCTCGGTACGGTATAACTTACATTCCTGTTTATCTTGCCGTCCCCATTTTTTGAACTGTCAAAAACGCAGCCTTTTGTGAATTGAACAATGGCGTATTTCTCGAGCGCATGCACTGAATCGGTCTCGTATTCCATGATCACGCCGTTGCCATAAGTGGGATAATTTGGGTCGTCACTGAACCAAACTTCGTAAACCGACGTTGTGAGCGTAAATCTTATGAGATCGCAGGTGTCAGTCGACCGGCAGTCCGGATTCAAAAAGACCTGTTTTGTCTTTGAGAGCGTATGAACATGCCCGTTCCCGGTAAAGTGTCCATAAGAATTGCCCGCAAGAAAAGAGCTGAGCAAGATGAATGAAAAGCCGATGAATTTATTCATTTGGTCGGGAACGCCAGCCTATCGGATTCAAATCTTAGGTGTCAACTCCATACATTGGCGTGAATTGAGTCTCAGGCGAATATGAGGGACCGTAGCAGCTGAAAATCCCCATAGACCTTCCTCGGACAAATTAACTCCCAAGTTAAAAAATTTCGTCAAGCGCCGATGCAAGCTCCGCGGATCGCAAATCCGCGGGCTTGACGCGTAGCGACCTTTCCCGTGCGGGAGAAAAAGAAAGGAACCGCCGTCCGTGACTTTTTTTCTATGGCCGATTCGGTATAATCCTTTTCTCGATGTCCGCAGTAATCGCTTTGACCGTTTCGCCGGATCGATCAAGCTCCAAGCTTTTGTTCGCAGCGGTATTCTTGTTGCTCTTGCAGGCGGCTTGTGCGCTGCCGCCGGCGCGGGTTAGTGTGCCTGCGCCCGTCACCGGGCGGGCTACCCAAACCGGCATCGCTTCATGGTACGGCCCCGGCTTTCACGGCAAGCCGACTGCGAGCGGAGTCATTTACGACCAGCATGAATTGACGGCGGCGCATCAGACCTTGCCCCTCGGCACACGGGTGATGGTAACGAACCTGCAAAACAGCGCCTCGATGGAACTCACCATCAACGACCGGGGACCGTTTGCCAAAAACCGCGTCCTCGATCTTTCCTACGCCGCCGCACAAGCCCTTGGCGCCGTGGGCCCCGGCACCATCCCGGTGCGACTTGAGGTAATCGACGGCGGCCCCTATCGGATCCAAGCCATCCGCGATTCGCTCGATTACACGCTTCAGTTGGGATCGTTCTCCCAGCTTGAAAACGCGCAGACGTTGCGCGATCGCTTTGCGCGAGACTACGCCGACGTAACCATCGCTCCGCTGCAAACCAGAGACGCTACTTATTTCCGCGTCCAGCTCGGCACCTTCTCGAACCGGGCCGCCGCTGAAGAACAGGCGCGGCAGGTCTCCCAGGCCGGGTTCCCCGTGATCATCGTGGAGAAATAGGTGGACGACGCCGGTCCATCCTTCAACTCGAGCCTCGGTCTTGGCCGGGCGCTCTTGCTCAGGATTCCACCCCACGGGCGTGCTGGAAGGTGCCACGGGCTTGCCCGTGGGTCTCCACGAAGAAGCAATTCTCGCTCCGGCGCAGTAAATAATTTCCGGCGGATCGCCGTCGCTATTCTCTCCGGGCTACTTGCGGGATGCTCCAGCCCACAATCGCCTGCCAATTTCACGTCCGGCCTCTCTCTTGCCGAGCTCAAGCAGCGAGTCAGCGAGATTCGCGCGCTGCCGTTCAAGCAGGAGCCAGATCAAGCCGGACTCCCGGCTTTTTCGAGCGCAGATATCTCGGACGATTTTGGCGGTCGAGCGCTGGCGCAGATCGCCCGCGCTTATAAACGCGTCGGTCTTCTTGCTGAATCCGTCGATCTTGCCAAGGCGATGATGGAATTTGCGAGACTGAAGCGGTTGGCCGTGTACGAAGCCGGGCGCGAAAGGCTGGTGATCGCCCCGGAGGCGGCAAGGCTCGGCGAGGCGTTGGCTGGTGAGCGGGGTGGAGACGCGGATCACATTGCCGCGGTGCTCGTATTGACGCGAGCGCTGCAAGATCAGCATTTCCGTTGGTCGGATCGAGTCAAAGGCCTTGGTTCGGAAGATCGCAAGCTCGCCTTTCGCGCGCTCGGCGACGGCGACGCCCTGCTGGTAGCGCTCAACTACCTGACCAAATACCGGAAGCCGCTCAATTGGGCCCAATCGACCAACAGATTCGCCGCGGAATTGGAAAAGCTCGGCGGCCATCTTCCCGAACTCTTAAAGCAAGATCTGGTTTCCCCCTACCGCGAGGGAAGTCAATTCACGCACTGGGCGTTTTTGGCCAAAGGTTGGAGCGGCGTCAACGCCCTGTTCGCTGATCCGCCGATTTCCAGCGCGCAGATTCTCCACCCTGAGAAGTACTACATCCGGCGCGTTACCCCGTTGCGGATCACGCCCTTCGGGCTCAAGCGACAATTCAAGGAAAACGCCGTCCTCGATGAAACTCTAGGAGAATCTCGAATCCAAATACTGCTCGGCTCGAATCAGCCGCGCGAGGAGGCCAAGCAGATGGCCGCAGGCTGGACCGGCGATCACCTTTCGGCATACCCTGACGGTGACGGTTTGATAACGGCCTGGATCAGCGCCTGGAGCGGCGACAAGGAGGCGCGAGATTTCCAGCGCGCCTTTCGCGCCGTGCTGGAACGGCGCCACCGCGTGCGCTTCGACGGAACACCGGGTCAGTCGGACGGCTGGAAAGCGAACCTGCGCACCGGACGCTCGATGGTACTGCAAGCCCGAGGCACCGTAGTGCTTTTTCTTGACGGTATCGCGTCAGCTCGCGCCCTGGAAGTCAGCGAAGAAAACTGGACGAATCTTGAAATCGCCCCCGAGTCGGCGGACTTGCCCTTCGACTCGGCCCAGCAACCGGCTCAGTTGTCGCTCAGCAGCAGATAACGGTTGGTTTCCCTCTTGACCCGGCCCTCGCGCATCAGCTTTTCCAGGTGCGCCTGTACGGAAAACTCGGCGACTCTCTGGAGCGCGGGCGAAACATCGACGTAGATTATCTGTGTGATATCACCGATGGTGTTGCGCCCCTTGCGCAGCGCCGACAGCACCTGCTGCTCACGCTCCAACCGATGCTGAATGTACTCCCTGATTTTTGCCTCGGGCTTGCCGATGAGCGGCCCGTGACCGGGCAGGATCACACTGATGTCGAAGCCGAGCAAACGCTCCAGCGACTTCAGATAGTCGGTCATGTTGCCGTCCGGCGGGCGGATGACGGCTGTGCCGAAACCCAGAATATTGTCGCCGCTGAAAAGCACTTTGTCGCCGGACTCGTAGAAGCAGCAGTGGCCGGACTCATGCCCGGGGGTGTGCAGCGCGCGCAGCTCGCCGCCGCCGAAGGAGATCCGATCGTTGTCGCTGTATTGAAAATCTTCGCCGCCCAGAAATCCTGCGCGCGAGCGGTGAATTCCCAGCTTCGCGCCGGTCCGTTTTCTGAGCGCCAACGCGCCACCGCAATGGTCGCTATGGATATGCGTGAGCAGAATCTTTTCGATCTTCTTGGCGCCCATCGCCTCCGCCTGTTCGATGATCCCGTCCATGTTTGAGTCGGCGCTGAGCGCCACGTCGATGACGACGACGTTTTCCTTGCCGACGACGTACTGGTTCGTTCCCTGAAGGGTCATGATGCCCGGATTGTCAGCGGTGAAATGGCGAATATGGTTGGGTTTGGCCATCGTGGGCTTCTCAGCGGCTTCGGCGTCGCGGCGAAGGAATCGATCCGAACCGCAGAGAAGCGCCAGTGACGATTTCCCAAACAGCGCCAACGCTTCGCGCCTTCTCATCGGCTTACGCCAGTTTGATCTGGAGTCTAGCATCCAGGGTCTCGCGGTGAACTCCAGACCCGAGACTCGGGACACGAAACCGCGCTAGTTCTGCAGCAACTGCCGCAATACGTACTCCAAAATTCCGCCATGCCGGTAATAATCGAGCTCCGCCGGCGTATCGATGCGGCAGATCGCTTTGAACTCGGTCGTCTTGCCGTCATCGGCGGTCGCCTTCACGGTCAGCTCCTGGCGCAATTTCAGTCCGGGACCGATACCGAGAATGTCGAACTTCTCGAAGCCGGTCAGGCCGTGAGTCTTGAGATTCTCACCGGGCTTGAACACCAGCGGCACGATGCCCATGCCGATCAGGTTGCTGCGGTGGATGCGCTCGAAGCTCTCGGCGATGGCGGCCTTGATGCCGAGCAGCCGCGGCCCCTTGGCGGCCCAGTCGCGCGATGAGCCGGTGCCGTATTCTTTGCCGGCGATGACGATCAGCGGCGTCCCCTCTTTTTGATACTGCATCGAGGCGTCGTAGATCGACGTCTGCTTCTTGTCCGGCAGATGGACGGTCACGCCGCCCTCGGTGCCCGGCGCCAAGAAATTTTTCAGCCGAATATTGGCAAAAGTGCCGCGCATCATCACTTCATGATTGCCGCGCCGCGCTCCGTACTGGTTATAATCCTTGGGCAGGACATCGCTATTCGTAAGGTAGCGCGCCGCCGGCCCACTCTTCTCGATGGAACCCGCGGGCGAGATATGATCCGTCGTCACCGAGTCGCCGAGCAGCGCCAGCACGCGTGCCCCGGTAATTTCTTTCGGTTCGCCCGGCGTTTTCCCCATGCCGTCGAAGTAGGGCGCTTCGCGCACATAGGTCGACTGACCGTCCCACTTGAATAGTTCGCCTTCGGGAACCGGCATGTTTTTCCACTGTTCATCGCCCTCGGTGGCCTGGGCATACTCTTTCTTGAACATCTCCGACCTGACCGACTTGCGCAGCACTTCCTGGACCTCCTGCAACGTCGGCCAGATATCTTTCAAATAAACCGGCTTGCCCTCTGGATCGTTGCCAAGCGCATCATTATATAAGTCCAAGTCCATACTGCCGGCCAGCGCATAGGCGACCACCAGCGGCGGCGACGCGAGATAATTCGCGCGCACATTGGCATGAATACGCCCTTCGAAGTTGCGATTGCCGGACAACACGGCAGCGGCGACCAGATTGCCCTCTTGAATCGCGTTAGATACCGCCTCCGGCAGCGGGCCGCTGTTGCCGATACAGGTGGTGCAGCCGTAGCCAACCAGGTAGAAGCCGATTTTTTCCAAATAAGGCAGCAGGCCGCTGTCCTTTAGATACTCCGTAACGACTTTCGATCCGGGTGCCAGGCTAGTTTTCACCCAAGGTTTACGCGTCAGTCCTTTTTCGGTGGCCTTCTTCGCCAGCAGCCCGGCGCCGATCAGCACGGAGGGATTGGAAGTGTTGGTGCAACTGGTAATCGCGGAGATGACGACCGAGCCATGCCCCAACTGGAACTTGTCGCCGTTCATCTGCACCGTAACCCGCTGGTTGGCATCGCCGCCCTTCATTAACGACGGCAACGCTTCTTTAAAGGCCTTTTTGCTTTCGGTGAGCGGAACGCGGTCCTGCGGCCTTCTCGGACCAGCCAGACTCGGCACCACGGCGGCAAGGTCTAGCTCCAAAGTATCGGTGAACATTGGCTCAGGAGATGAATCCGTCCGGTACATTCCCTGCTCTTTGGCGTAGGTTTCGACCAATTTAATCAAGTCCGGATCGCGCCCGGTCAGTTCCATGTAACGCAGGGTCTCGTCGTCGATCGGAAAGTAGCCGATAGTCGCGCCATACTCCGGTCCCATGTTGCCGATGGTCGCGCGGTCGGCCAAGCTCAAGCTGGACAAGCCCGGGCCATAGAATTCGACGAATTTTTCCACCACGCCCTTCTTGCGCAGCATCTGCACGACCGTCAGCACCAAATCAGTCGCCGTTGCGCCCTCGGGCAGTCTCCCGTGCAATTTGAAACCAATAACTTCAGGGGTGACCATGATGATCGGCTGGCCGAGCAGCGCCGCTTCAGCCTCGATGCCGCCGACACCCCAGCCGACCACGCCCAAGCCGTTGATCATCGTCGTATGGGAGTCGGTGCCGACGACCGTGTCGGGATAGGCGAAATGAGCGCCGTCTTTCTTAGCGCGGAAGACCACGGGAGCGAGAAACTCGAGATTCACTTGATGGCAGATCCCCGTGTCCGGCGGAATGAGCCGGAAATTATCGAAAGCCTTCTGCCCCCAGCGCAGAAACGCGTAACGCTCGACGTTGCGCTGAAACTCGATCTCCGAATTCTTTTTGAACGCGTCGGCACTGCCGAAGTAGTCCACTTGCACCGAGTGGTCGATGACCAGATCGACGGGCGCCAGCGGATTGATTTTTTTCGGGTCGCCGCCGAGTCGCTTCATCGCCTCGCGCATCGCCGCAAGATCGACTACCGCGGGCACGCCGGTCAGATCCTGCATCAACACCCGCGCCGGCATAAAGGCGATTTCTTTTTCTTGTTTGGCCTTGGGATTCCAGTTGGCCAGCGCCTCGATATCGCCCTTGCTGACGTGATGGTTGTCTTCCTGCCTGAGCAGGTTCTCCAGCAGGACCTTCAAAGAAACCGGCAGACGGGAGATATTTTTGAACCCCGCCTTTTCCAGCAAATCGAGGCGGAATATGTCATAGTTTTCGCTGCCGACTTTCAGAATCTTTCGCGTGCCGAAACTATCCACATACTTCTGTGCCATTACGCGCTCCTTATAAAATAAGGTGTTTGTTAAACAGATCTAATTTGTAGCTAGGCTAAACTCATAAAGCAACAGGGAGATTCCCGCGCAACCGCATCGGGCAAGGAACGATAACGCCAACGGTGCAGTCACCTAATCCCATCGACAATCAAGCCGAAGCTTGCTTAAAGTGATAAAACGCCTTTATGCCGAATTCCAACGCAGGCATCGCGACATCTCGTTCAAGCCTCCGCCATCGATTGATCGCCTGGTTTCATCTGCATCAAGAAAAACTCTGGTGGCTCCATAGCCTCTATGCCCTGATCCTGGGCATCGGCATCATGTGGCTCGGAAAACGGAACTTTTCCTACCTCCGCCTCGTCGTTTTCCATATCAGCTTCATCTGGCTCTCCAGCCTGTTTCTGCCGAAGTTACTCAACCACCCTCGCCTGCCGGTGCCATGGACGCCGCGGCTCCGTTTCCTGGTCAATTTCTTCAACAAAAATCTTTATCAGCAGATGCTGTTCTTCGTCCTGCCGATCTATTACGCCAGCGCAACTCTCGTATCCCGCAATATTGCCTTCGTGTTGTTGGTCGGATTATCCGCTACGCTATCGACGCTCGACGTCATTTATGACCGTCATCTTTCCGTGAAGCGCGGCCTGACTGCGGCCTTTTTTGCGTTCAATCTCTTTGCCTTGATCAACGTCATGCTGCCGATCCTGTGGAGCGTCAGCAACACGCTCGCGACGCGCGCCAGCGCTGCGCTGGCGTGCCTGGGCTTTTTATCCCTTTACTATCCAATGTCACAGTTTAAGATCCCCCGCCGGGCGCTGGCTTTCGGAACGGGGATTACAATTCTCGGACTCGCGGAATTGGGACGCCCGTTTATCCCGCCGGCTCCGCTGCGCTTGGCGAGCGTCGAATTCGGCAAAGAATTCGATAAAGATTCGTTGCGTGTCGTGACCCCCTTGACCGAGATTCAGCCAAACCAGCCGCTCCGGGTGTACGGCGTCGCCTCAATCCAAGCGCCTTTGGGACTAACCGAACGGGTGCGCCACCGCTGGTATCAAAACGGCAAGCTCATTTTCGCTTCTCCCTTTTACAACATGGTGGGCGGGCGAGTAGAAGGCTTTCGGCTCTGGACGAGCTTTTCATTCGACAGTATCGCGCCGGGCACAAAGCTTCGGCTTGAGCTCGAAACCGAGGGCGGCCAACTGATCGGCCGCGCCGGATTGAAGACAGCGAGTTAGATCGAAGGCCGACTAAGGAATGGGAGCAAATCCGTGGGGCCCAGGATTACCCTGAGTTTGAGACTCCCGGAGTGCGCGAGTTTTTGTCACCCGGCGGTCTGCGCGGAAGCGGACGAGGCGCGCATAAACTGAATGAACGCCATGTCAGCTTCCTTAGATGCGACGGGCCGGCTCACTCGAGAAACCGGATCACGATAGCCGCTCTCGGCCCGTGAAACCACACGCTGCGCGCTCTGACGTCTCCCCCGGCCGTGATCAGATTGAACCTATTTATTTGATCGGTTGCGTGAGCGATGCTGCCAATCCATAGCCCCTGATAACCCGCTAAAACCGTGACCATCGAAAAAATGTTGTACCGTAAATCTATGCCCAGCTCGAACGCCCACGTGTTTTGTCCGTCGTGGTCGCCCGCGGAGAAAGATGGACCTGTCTGCTGTATGAGATTGAATCTATTTTTTGTGGAATTATGTAAATAAGCGGCCTTCACCGTGGCGCCCACGAGCAGGTCCGGTGTCAGCACCGAGTAACGGCCTTGCGCACCGAGCTGCCCGCCCCACAAATTATTGCGCGACGCGGTTTAGATGTTCGCTACGTTGAGGCCGGTATCAAAATGCATTCCAAGGTCATCGTCCACGGACATGTACCTCACGCCCGCGAGAAGCGCGAGGTAGCGGTGTGCCTGCCAGCTTACGTTTCCTTCCATGTTGATCAACGTCGAAGAAAGGCCGGCCGAGGTGTAGGCAACGGGGAAACCGATCAGCATGGGCCTAGTTGGTATTTCCCAGTTGACCGGCGTGACGACATGGGCGTCTTCCGACCAACTGCGAAAAACACGGCCTACATTGAACCAACGGAACTCGGCCCCAAAATCGCCGAGCTTCATTCCGCCGCGGGCCTCGAGTCCGGTCTTCCAGCCGAGATCGAGGGAGGTCGCGTTAAGAACGGTGGCGTTCGTCAACGCTTCGCGAATCAGAGTCGCCGGCCGGTTGCTCTGACGGTGCAAGAGTATCGGACCCAGTTCACCATAGACACCAACCTTGGGAAAAACATCGGCAGACTGGCCATCGGCCGGCGCCGCCGATTTTACTGCCTCGGTCAAGCGATTTTCGTTGCGTTGCGCCGGCTCCGCCGCGGCCAGCGTTCCAAGTAGACCAAAGACCGCGACAACGCCGCGGATAACGTGGCTGAGATTAGAGAAATCAGGTGGGACCATGTTGTCGCTCTCAAGAAAAGAATATTCTTCGTGCGGGACAAACAGCCAGTTCACTGCGCTTTGGAACTCAGCCATATATGAGAAACAACATCAACGCAATAATATCGGTCTCGTTTCATCGCGTTCACGACATGGCTGGATCTCGACTTTTGACTCGGAACGATCATCGGTGATATTCCGTATGGCAGATTGTCATTTTGTAAGACATTTGTTTCAGAGTTATCTGATCAAGTTACACCCGATCTACGCGCCCCCCACCTCTTTCCTCCCGGGGGAGGATGAAGGAAGGGGAACTTCTTGGTGAATGATTAACCAGGAATTCTAACGAATATGAGCAAAAACAACTCCACTCTGAAACCCACGCGGATGCGCACGCACCCACACACCACCCGCTCGCGGTTGATGCTCGACGTCGCCGCGGAGCTGGTCAACCGCCGAGACTGGCCTTACCTCCAGGCGCGCATAAGTTTGCGCGAACAAGGATCGAGCGAGTGGCCGGTGACGCTGTTTGCAAGCGACAGTCCGGCGTCGATCTCCGAGGTGGCCGCGGGAAAGACGCAGTTCGCGATCATCAATCCGTCGATGATTCTCAAGTTAGCCGCGCTCGGCAGCGCGCCGTTCGACGCGCCGCTCCCGTTACGCGCCATCGCCGTACTGCCGTCTTTGGACCAGATGGTGTTCGCCGTGACCGCCGATACCGGACTGATATCCTTCGCCGACATCCGCGAGCGCAAATTCCCCCTGAAAGTGTCCCTGCGCGGTCAGCCGGACCATTCATTGCACATCATCATGAATCACGTGGCCGCCGCGGCGGGATTTACGCTCGATGATCTTATTTCTTGGGGCGGTGAAGTCCGGTACGACCGCGGTATGGCCTACGGCGCGAACCGCATCGGCGCGGTGCAGCGCGGTGAGATCCACGCGATCTTCGACGAAGGGGCGAGCACTTGGGGCAACATGGCGCTCGGGATGGGAATGAATTTTTTATCGTTGGATGAAACGCTCTTGACGCGACCGGAATCCATCGGCCTGCGCCGAGGTTTGATCGAGAAGGAGCTTTTTCCAAAGCTCCCCGCCGATGTCCCGACGCTCGATTTCAGCGGCTGGCCGATTTACACCCACAGAGACACGCCTGACATGCTCGTCAGCGATTTCTGCCGCGCGCTGGACGCGAGCAAGGATCGAATCCCCTGGACCGAGAACGCGCCGCTCCCGCTCGCGCAAATGGTGCGCGACACCCCCGAAGGTCATCTCGAAGTGCCGCTCCACCCCGCCGCGGAAAGTTTCTGGCGGCAACGCGGCTATTTATAAACACGCGTCAATTAGTCTCCCTTGGGGCAGACGAGTGCCCCGGCAAAACTGCCGACCGGCACTCGCCTACCCGAGGTTGGGGAATACTGGCGAGCAGCTACTTGTCCGGCTGTGAAACGAGCCGCAGGTATGGCTTGAGAGTCTTGAAGCCCTGCGGGTATTTCTTTTTGGCGTCCTCGTCGGAAACCGACGTCGGGATGATGACGTCCTGGCCCGGCTTCCAGTTGACCGGCGTGGCGACCGTGTGCTTGGCGGTTAACTGCACCGAGTCGAGCAGACGCAGTACCTCGTCGAAGTTCCGGCCGGTGCTCATCGGATAAATGAGCATCGCCTTGACCTTCTTGTCCGGCCCGATGACAAACACCGTCCGGACCGTCTGGTTGTCCGCCGCGGTGCGCTTGCCCGGCGTTTCGCTCGCGGGCAGCATGTCGTACAGCTTGGCGACCGTCAGGTCCGCGTCGCCGATGATCGGGTAGTTCGGCGCGTGCCCCTGCGTCTCCTGGATGTCCTTGGCCCATCCCTTGTGATCGGTCACCGGATCGGCGCTCAGCCCGATGATCTTGCAGTTGCGCTTATCGAACTCAGGCTTGAGCCGGGCCATATAGCCGAGCTCGGTGGTGCAAACCGGGGTGAAATCCTTCGGATGGGAGAACAGGATCGCACAGCCGTTGCCGATCCATTCATGGAAATTAATCTTGCCTTCCGTCGTGTCTGCGGAAAAATCCGGGGCCACTTCGCCTATTCTTAACGCCATAATTATTCTCCTTTCAGCCTTAAATTTGCTCCAAGTCTACCGCTATCGCCAATCGAAGCGTGAGTCAATGCGAGGGTGTGGTTTCACAGATAATCAACTCGGGATCAGGTATGGCGAGGATCGGGATCATTCAGTGACTACGGATGCACGCTCTCTAGAAACCAATCGGTGGGAATCTCGCGCCCTGCGCCCTTGGCTTTGGCTTCCTGATAAACCGCGGCGCCGACGGCGGCGAACTGTAGACCGATGCCTAAATTATTTAGAAAGCAGGTGGTCTCTTCCGGCGTGGCCCGACCTGGCACGCTGCCGGCCACCAGTTCTCTCAACTCGGGAGCGGCCAGCCAAAAGGGATGCTCGACTAGTGAGTCCTTTGCTTTCCCTGGGCCTCGCTTGATGATATCGATGGCGTCGTGGGCCGGTATGCCGTCGTCGCCGAAACCGGCGACGTAATTTTCCGGCGCGTGCTTATGCGAGTGAATGATCAAACGGTCGACTTTGCGGATCGTCTCATCCCCGAGCTCCGGCACCCGCACGCAGGTAACATGCATTCCCGGCTTTACCCAGTCGGGATTAATCACCCGCGATAATGAATTCGTCGTCGTCGCGATGATATCGGCATCGCGCACGGCGTCTTCCGCGCTTTCCACGGATCCCACTTCCGCGGTCACTTTCTGCTGCATCTCTTTCACGAAGGCCTCACGATTGGCCTTGGTCGGGCTGAAAACGTTTACTCTCTTCAGATTGCGCACCGCGCACATCGCCGGCAGATGGCTCCCAGCCTGCCAGCCGGAGCCGAAAAGCGCCAGCGTGCTCGCGTCCTGGCGCGCCAGATGGCGCGCGGCGATGGCGCTGCTCGAGGCCACGCGCATGCGCTGGACGACGCCGTCGGGAAAGATCGCCAGCGGCTCGCCGTTCTCGGTCGAGAACAGCATGACCAGCCCGACGTATTTATCGCCGGGAGCAGCCGGCACTTTGGTTTTCAGGACCCTTCCTCCCTGCTGCCGCCATCGGATAATGTCGGAGTTGATGCGCATCGCGACGATGGGCGGATCGGTGAGCCCCGCCTCCATAGACTTGAAAGCATAGACGCCAGACTCATTGGGCGAGGGCAGGACCAAATCCGTGCGCGGACGGTTGATCGCCTTGCCCTGATTCCAACTCTTGTAGGCCCGCTCAAGGGCGTCAATGCAGGTCTTGATGGAAAGAAACGACTCGATTTCTTCGTTGCTCAGTATCAACATGTTTCCTCGCTTATCAATGAGACCGGCGTAGGTCAAGGAAAACCGGCAACATGTTCCTCCAACTTCCTTGACTAAATGCACCGATCTCGATTAGCTTCCGAACATTGGCGGAGATACTTAAAATGAACATCAAGACCGTCGCGCTCTTGTATCCCGGCAACATGGGCTCCACCATCGGCGCGGCCGGCTTTCATCTGGCCGCCGCGGAAATCTGTCAGCGGCTTACGCCCTTTAAAGATCAAACCGATCCGGCTCCTGCGCTCGCGGCCGTCGTCGATACGATTCGCGGAGGGTCGCAGAAACCGTGCTGAGGAGTGGCCCCATTTTCCAAAATCTGATTGTCTGTTCAAAACCAAGTTGCCGTAAATTGGATTGTGGATGTTCGACCCAATCTAAAATCCAAAACCTGTGCTGAGGGAAGTCGAAGCATCGCAAATCGACAATTGACAGAAGATCGAAGGGGAAGAAAATGGACTTCAATCTGCCTGAAGAGATTCAGCTACTCAAAGACACCGTGCGGCGATTCGTGGACAGGGAGTTGATTCCGCTCGAGCACGAGTATCGCCACGACAGCGAGGGACCGATGCCGGAGCGGCTGCTCGAGCCGCTGCAAGAGAAAACCAAAGCCATGGGGCTTTGGATGCTCGATGTGCCGGCGGACTACGGTGGCGCCGGTCTCGGGCTCCTGCCCCGCTGCGTCATTCATGAAGAAGTGGCTCGCGCGGCTTCCCTGCCGTTTCGCGGCTTGGAACTATTTGGGCCGGAAGTGCGCCCGGTGCTGTTTCACTGCAACGAAGAGCAGAAGGAGCGTTTTTTGAAGCCGGTGCTGCGCGGCGAGCTGCGCTTCTGCTTCGCCCAGACCGAGCCGGACGCGGGCAGCGATCCGGCGGCGATGCGCACGCGCGCTGTGCAAGACGGCGATTCGTTCATCGTCAACGGCACCAAGCGTTTCATTACCGCCGCCGGCCGCTCCGACTATGTCCAGTTGATGGCTTTGACCGATCCCGAGAAACGGGCGCGCGGCGGTATCACCTGCTTTGCGGTGGACTTGAAAAGCCCCGGCGTCGTGCTCGAACGGAATTGGCCCACGATGATGGGAGAAGCGCCCTGGCAGATTCTTTTCGACAATGTGCGCGTGCCGGCCGCAAACGTCATCGGCGCGGTCGGCGGGGGCTTCTCGCTCGCGCAGAAATGGATTTCGGAGGGGCGAATCCGCGGGCATGGTGCGCGTCCGGTGGGAATTGCCCAGCGCGCCCTGGACATGATGATCGAGTACTCTAAGATCCGTGTGACCTTCGGCCGGCCGCTCGCCGATCGCCAGGCGATCCAGTTCATGATCGCCGACTCGGCGATGGAGCTGCACGCGACGCGCCTGATGGTTTACGAGTGCGCCTGGCGCCAAGATCAAGGCGACGATGTGCGCAATCTTTCTTATATGGTCAAAGTTATGGCCACCGAGATGGCGAGTCGCGTCGTCGACCGCGCCATCCAGGTGCACGGCGGTTTGGGATTGATGAAAGAGCTGCCGCTCGAATGGTGGTACCGCCAGATCCGCAGCACGCGCATCACCGAAGGCGCCAACGAAGTGCTGCGCTGGCGCCTCGCGCAGAATCTGATTCGCGCCCACGCCTGATGCTTCGGCGGCGGACATTCACCAAGCAAACCGGAATGTGTCTTGACCGCCGGTGGGCTTACCAGAAAGCTGGCACGCAATCCCGCAGCGATTCATTCGGAGGCTAACCGAACTATGACCATCAAGCGATACAACGCAGGCGTCCAGCGCGCCAAGGGATTGTTGGAATTGGCGGCTTCTCTGTACGACACTTCTCTCTCGTCCGAATCTCGGCGCGCGGCTGAAGGGGTTTTGCAAACCGATTCGCGCCTCGGCAACGCGGTCCGGCTTTCGCTCGCCGCCCGAACCAGCGGCAAGAAAGACGGCGTCTCGCTCTCCTTCGCCACCGGCAGCATGCGCGAGATCGTCGCCGTCGCCCAGGGCAAAATTTCTCTGGCGTGGGTCAACCCGTCGGTGTTGTTGACGATGGCTTGCCGCGGCAAGGGTCCATTTCGCAAACGCTATCCCTTGCGCGCCGTCGCGGTTTTTCCATCCCATGACGTGGTCGCGTTCGCGGTTCATGAATCGACCGGCATCACTGCGCTATCTCAGATCAAGAAGGAAGGCTTTCCATTGAAGCTTTCCACCCGGCGGGTAGACCGACTCGCCCTCAGGGAAAACTCGACGGTGTTTACCGTGGCGGCCGTAATGAGTGCCGCCGGCTTTTCGTTGGCGGATATTCGTAAATGGGGCGGGAAAATTCACTCGGTGACGCGGCCCAGCGATCCCTTGCGGCGCGCCACGATCGAAAGTGGCGCGGTCAACGCGGTCTTCGACGAGGGGATCAAGAGCTGGGGGCAAACCGCTCTCGATAATGGTTTTCGCTACCTGCCCGTGGATGGAGCGGTTCTTAAGCCCCTGGCCGTGATGGGATATCGCACGGTGAGGATGTCGAAACTTGGTTTTCGCGGCATGAGCGAAGACGTTCAGACCCTCGACTTCAGCGGCTGGCCGATGATCGTGCGCGCCGACATGCCAAACGACGTGGCCTACGCATTATGCGAAGCGATCGAGAAGCGCAAAGACTTCATCCCCACCGACAACTACAAGCCGCTCGATGTCGCCCAGCTATGCGCCAATGACAATGAAGCGCCCTACGACGTGCCGCTGCACCCCGGCGCCAAGCGATTCTATCGGGAACGAGGCTATCTCAGGTAAACTCTTCCGTGTCAGCCTTTGATGTTTTGTTTTTCACCTCCGGTTCAGTGAACAAAAGCCCGACTGGGCTATACCCAATCGGGCTCTCAGAAAATGATTCGCCGCCACCCTCACCGCTCCTCTTTCAGAGCCACGGGCCGGACAATGATGCCTAACTAAAGCTGGCAAGCTTTATAGGATAAATAGCCCGTAGCTGTCAAACGGCTGGAATGGGGGGAAACGTCAGTTGGATTTGCGATTAGCGGTCACTGGGATAGGCGAGAATGGTAGCTCTGAAGGCGCACGGCGTCTGACGTAACGGCATGCGACTGGCGCGCCCGGAGGGTTTCGAACCCCCAACCCTCAGATCCGAAGTCTGATGCTCTGTCCAGTTGAGCTACGGGCGCGCGCGGGAACTATTGCGGAAGCGGGAGAAGGACAAGCTCCTTAACGACACGGAAATGACGCAGGTTTTGCGTCAGAAGTGGGAGTTTTTTGGTTAGCGCCGTAGCTGCTATCAGGGCATCACCTCGTTCGAGCGAAGAGTGCAGCGATCTTATCCGCGCGTACTCCTCGGCAATCCCTGGTTCAATTCGAACCAGCCTAAAGCGCCGGAGAAGCGTGAGAATCGCTCTCCTCTCCGACGCCCTTAGTCCCCGCTTGGAGAGCAGTTCCTTCTTGGTGACCGCGGAGTAATAGATTTTGTTTTTGGAGGCTTCGAGATAGCTGCGGTACGCCCTGCGGTTGAGGTAGGCTATCAAAACGTCGGTATCAACTAAGAGTTGATTTTCTCCCACCGGCGAATGTCCTCAAGGAACTTGTTGTCGCTTCTCTGCCGATCTTTTTTGCGCAATTTGCGGACGTAGGCCGTCTCATTCTTGATATCCCCATGGCCAAAAGGATTAAACCTTGCCTTCACCAAGGACTCTAGGACTTGCGCTGGATAGACACCTTGACGTCTCGCTTCTTGCAGCACCGCCCGTTTTAGCCGGGGGTCAAAAGTGATTGTCCACTTTTCTCGCTTTAAGTTCCCGTTACTCATACTCTATGTCCTTATGGTCGCCCGTATAATATGCGGCAGGCTCGCCCGTACGTCAAGATACGTATTCTGCCCCCTCAGAATCCAAGACTTTGGCGCGCCCGGAGGGATTCGAACCCCCAACCCTCAGATCCGAAGTCTGATGCTCTGTCCAGTTGAGCTACGGGCGCGCGCGATTGATTGGATTAACTATGGGCCGTCGGTACCTATTGAAAATAGACGATCTCCAGTCCCTTATCAAAGAAGAATCGGTGCAGCGATAGCGGAATTTCCCGGTCGGTAACGAAGAGCGAACGATTGGGGAGAAGAAATCCCCACGCGGTCACCACCAACCGGTCCTGCGCGGACCCGCGCGCCGCGGGAAATCGGTGCTCTCGATAATTCGCCTGCCCGCCTAGCTCGCTCAAGAGCCGCCCGATGAGCTCGCGCGATGAGAGGGCGGCGATATCCAGCTCGACAGTCTTGAGGCCCGGTTTCTCCTGCAGCGCTTTCTTGAGCTCCGGCTGCACGCGCTGAAAGAACAGCGCGACTTTATTTCCGCGCGCTTCGAAAAGCCGGTCCGCTCGACCTTCCAAGGTCAAACCATCGCGCAGCTTGACCGATAACGTCTCGGCGACGCCGAACGGAACTCCATACGCCAGTAACAACGAGTCGACCATTTCCTTTTTGTCCCGCGGCCAATTTTTTGTCTGCCTAACGAGCTCCTGCGGTTCGTTTACGGAAACCGTTGCGGGCGTCGATCCCGTGGAAGAAACCACCACGTCCCGCATCTTTAACCCTCTCGATTCCAGTTGGACGAGCAAGTAGGGCGGTATGGCCGCCGCCTGGTCGGTAAGGTTGATGACGAAAATCTCCTGCGGCTTGTTGCTTTCTTCCGGCGCCAGCGCAATCCAACTGCCCTTGGCCTCGTATGCCACACCCGCCTCTTGAATGACCACCGGGCGGTCTGTCGGCAAGGTCTGGTATCCCATGCCGGCGAGCAACTGGTTGACTGCGTCGTGAAGTGAGGTCCGCGGGTTCAGCGAAACCACCGGCGTGCCCACCTCCGGATTGTTCAGTTGATTGCGCAAAGATTCGGGAATATTGCCGCCGGTATCGATCACGACTCGCTGCCTAATTGCAGGATTGTAGACGACCGGATAGCTGCTCCGATCGAACCGCACGGAGCTGTCTTTCACCGCCACCACTTCCTCGCCGGTCCGTTGCATCTGGGCGCCCAGATTTTCCACGACGCCGGCGAGCAACGCCATTCCGTCCGCCGCCGGGAGCCGGCGCGCGTATTCCATGTCGATCACCGGCGCAGGGGCGATGACTGGGGGCACTAAGGGACCCGGCGCTGCCGGAGCGGGGGGCGCAGCGGGGACCGAGCCCACTTCCACTTGCGCAGGCGGCGCGGCGGGAGCTGCCGGCGCCGGGGCGGGGGACGCAGGCAACGCGGGAGCGGTTTGCGCCGTCGGAACCGGCGGCCGCGTTTCGGCCGGTGATGTCGAATCAGGCGCCGGGCTTCCTCGCCGTCCAGCGGCTGCCTGCACAGGCGCGACTGCCGGCAAGCGGATCGTTTCACCCTCGAGCAGAACGTTCCAATCTTTTTTATCCGGATTCAGATCCTTGGTCAGCGCGTAGTAACGCCACAACTGCTGCTCGTCACGCAACCCAAGTTGCTGCCGTAAAATTTGATACAGATGTTCCCCGGCCTTCACGCGGTAGTTCACCGTCGTGCCGGCGGGCGAAAGCGATTGCGGAACTGCTGCGCCCCCGCTCGCGGCCGACCGCGCGCCGATGACTTCTTCGGGCCTGAGCGGGATGAATATAGCGTCCCCGACGCGCAGCACATTCAGATCTTTCACTTGCGGATTGAGGCCCCGTATAATCACGAGATAGCTGTGAAAGCGCTTTTCAGGCAGCCCTTTTTCCTGGATCAGAATGCGCCATAGCGAATCGCCCCGGCCCATGGTGCGCTCTTCGCCTTCGACAGCGTTGCCCTGGTACTCGCGCGACTGCACGCTCTTGCGCAACGTGATTTGCGATTCACCGGCGGGCGCGCTCCCGGAAGCCGGACTTTGAGCGTGACTCGAGGCAGGAAAAAGCAACGCGGCACCGGCAATCACCGAAACAATGTGACGCCGTGAGAGCGTTATTTTACCTTCCATAGGGTCCCTCCCGGCGAGTCTTCGATCAGCACTCCTATTTCTCGCAGTTGCTCGCGAATGCGATCCGCCTCCGGCCAGTTTTTCTCTCGGCGGGCGCCGTCGCGCCGGGCAATCAGACTTTCGATCTCTTCCCGGTTGACGATGCCCTTTTTCAGCCAACGCTCCTTCTTGCGTTCGAAATATCCTGATTGCAAAAGCCCGAGCGCGTCGCACATCGAGCGCAGCGCCGCCGCGCGCCTCTCGACGCCCTTGGGTTTCTTTTCATCAAGCGAACGATTCAGCGCGCGGGCCTCGTCAAATATCAACGCCAGCGCCCGCGGTGTATTGAAATCGTCATCCATCTCCCGGTGAAACGCATCCATCAGGCCAGCCTCAGGAACGACGTTTGCCTCCAGTTTGAGCGATTGCCCCGCCCGTTCAAGAGTTTCATGAATGCGGTCGGCCGCCCGGCCGGCTTCCTCTAACGCTTCCGTGGAAAAATCCATCGGGCTGCGGTAGTGGCTCCCCATGAACAGATGGCGCAAAGCGGTGGCATCGTGGGCTGCCAGGATTTCCTGGATGGTAAAATAATTTCCCAGGGACTTGGACATCTTCTCGCCGTTGACCGTCAGCAGCCCGTTATGAATCCAATAACGCGCAAGAGGCACGCCGAAAGCGCCCTCCGATTGCGCGATCTCGTTCTCGTGGTGGGGAAACATGAGGTCCCGCCCGCCTCCATGTATATCAAAAGGCTGCCCCAAATACTTGGTGCTCATGGCGGAGCATTCGATGTGCCAGCCCGGCCGGCCCGGTCCCCAAGGGCTATCCCAGATTGGCTCGCCCGGCTTGCTCGATTTCCATAGGGCAAAATCCAGCGGCGATTTCTTCCGCTCATCGACCTCCACGCGCGCGCCGGCTTCCAACTCTTCAATTTTTTTGTCCGATAGCTTTCCGTATCCCGGGAAGCGCTGGACCGGAAAGTAAACGTCGCCGTCCACCCTGTAGGCCAATTCCTTGGCTTCCAGCCGCTCAATGAGAGCGATGATTTCCGGGATATGTAACGTCGCTCGCGGCTCGACCGAAGGCCGCAGGAGTCCAAGCATCTCTCCGTCACGATAATACTCTTCGATATAGCGCTCGGTAATCTTCTCGCAGCTCACCTTTTCTTGATTCGCCTTGTTGATGATCTTATCGTCCACATCGGTGAAGTTACGGACAAACTCAACGCGGTGGCCCGAGAACTTGAGATATCGGACGATGACGTCGAAGGTAATCAAAGAGCGCGCGTGGCCGACGTGCGAGGAGTCGTAGACCGTGACGCCGCAAACATACAGGCGCACTTCGCCCGCCGTGAGCGGGGTGAAAAGCTCTTTTTCCCCGCTGAGCGTGTTGAAAATTTTAAGCGCCATAGCCGCGGCGACTTTAATCTGACGGATCGGCCACCGTTTTGCAAGCCGAATTGCCGTCACGGCCTTGATAAGACGAGGGAAAAAGCATAGATCAAATCCTATGAATTTTGCCGAACCCTATGCTGACTTGCGCGAGTTCATCGCGGCGCTGGACGCGCACGGGAAACTCTATCGCATCGATAAACAGATCAACAAAGACACCGAGCTTCAGCCCCTGGTGCGCTGGCAATACCGGGGCGGCATCGCCGAGCAAGACCGGCGCGGCTTTTTGTTCAGCAACGTAACCGACGGCAAGCAGCGCAAATACAATTGCTCGGTCCTGGTCGGCGGCCTGTCGGGCTCCGAGGCGATCTATTGCCTGGGACTGAAGTGCCAACCGGAAGAAGTGCCCGACCGCTGGATTTACGCGCTGGATCATCTGATCCCGCCGGTGATAGTCGCCCGTGGTCTCGCGCAAGAAGAAGTACACATGGGCGCGGAGCTGCTCGCCCACGGCGGCATCAACGAGTTCGCCATTCCGATTTCCACACCCGGTTTCGACAACGGGCCTTACATCACCGCGGGTCATTGGATCACCAAGGACCCGGAAACCGGACAGCGCAACGTCGGCAACTATCGGGGCTTGATCAAAGGTCCCGCCCGTACCGCTCTCATGACCGGCACGCCGCAGGACCTCTCCAACCAGTGGGAAAAATGCCGCAAAATGGGCAAGCCCTTGGAAGTCGCCGTCGTGGTCGGCACCATCCCCACCGTTTCCTACGCGGCGACGCAGAAAGTGCCGCCGGACGTGGACGAGCTTGCGCTCGCCGGCGGGCTCCAGGGCGCGCCTGTGCAACTGATCAAGTGCAAAACCGTCGATCTGGAAGTCCCGGCCACTGCGGAGATCGTTCTCGAAGGCATCATCCCAACGAATTACATGGAAGAAGAAGGCCCCTACGGCGAATCGATGGGCTACATCGACCCGCGCACTCTCAGCACAGTATTCGAGTTGAAGTGCGTCACCCACCGCAAGAATCCGATCTGGGTTTCGATCATCAGCCAGGTGACGCCCAGCGAAAGCTCGAAGATCAAGGCGATGGGCATGGCGACGTTGATCAAGCGCTATCTGGTCAAGAAAGGCTTCGATAGCGTGCAGAATGTGCACCTAATCGAGCCGCTGGTGAATCTGCGCCCTTACGTCGCCGTCAGCCTTAAGAAGCGCAACGATAAAGAACCCTGGGACGTCATGCAGGCGATCCTTGATTACGGGGACCGGGTCGGCAAGATGGTCGTGGCCGTCGATGAGGACATCAACATCAAGGACCCGGTGGCGGTGATATGGGCGATCACCCACCGCTCTCAACCCCACAAGGATTTTAAAATTATCGGCGACCGGCCCTTCGGCGCGACGCCGATCGGCATGCTGGCATCCCATCCCACCAGCCGCTACGACAACTGCGAGTCGTCAGTGCTGATCGACGCCACCCGCAAAGCCGATTTTCCGCCGTTGTCGCTGCCCAAGAAGGAGTACATGGTGCGGGCGCGGCAAATCTGGGAAGAGCTGGGGCTGCCGAAGCTGGAGCCGCAAGAACCCTGGCATGGTTACCTGATGGGTTTATGGCCGCAAGAGCTGGAGTTGGAAGCGGATCTCGCGGCCAAGAGCGAGCATGAAAAGGTCTGGGAGCGTTTGCAAAAAACCCGCGTCGAGATCGGCGAGGGCGACACGATGAAATCCATGCGCGCGAGATGGGGCAAAACCCACTCCGGCAGATCCGTATAGGCAATGAAAAAACCGCTCACGCTCAATGTCAACGGCCAGGACTATGAAGTCGAGGTCGAGTCCAACCGTTTGCTGCTGCAAGTCTTGCGTGACACCATCGGCCTGACCGGCACCAAGGAAGGTTGTAGCATCGGCGTGTGCGGCGCGTGCAGCGTCATTATCGACGGACGATTGGTCAGCTCCTGCCTGACGCTCGCGGCGGGCTGCGCCGGGAAGAAAATCGAAACCATCGAAGGTCTCGCCAAAGACGGCAAGCTTCATCCCCTGCAGCAAGCGTTCATCGAATTCGGCGGCTTTCAGTGTGGCATCTGCACGCCCGGACAGATCATGGCGGCCAAGGCGTTGCTGGATGAAAATCCAAAACCTTCAGAAGAAGAAGTTAAAGAGTGGATGTCCGGCAATCTCTGCCGCTGCACGGGCTACTACAAAATCCTCGAATCGGTGATGGCAGTAGTGAACGGCAAGATTGATCCCGAGTTCGCATTTCGCAAGCGCGAGCAGACGGCCAAGATTCAGAGCTTGGATGTGTATAAGCCGGTGGCTAAGACGACCTGATCCACTGCAAGTGGATCAGGTCGCCCTGAGCATCGCGAAGGGCCTTGAGCCTTGGATTTCGGAATCGAAAAAACAATTATTCGCGCAAAGGCGTGGTTCGACAAACTCACCACCCTGAGGAAGATCGAAGGGCAAAGGACGCCAAGTGATGGGCCTCGGGCCGTCATCCCGAGCGAATGCGAGGGATCTAAGAAAGATTTCTCCCTTTGGTCGAAATGACAAGGGGCGTTTCTTTGCGCTCTTGGCGTCTTGGCGCGAGAAAATCTTATTGAACGCCGCAATTAGAAATTGCAGAGAATATTGATTATGGCCAAAGCAGAAAAGTTTTCCGTCGTCGGGCAAAGGGTCCAACGCATCGAGGGTTTCGAGAAGGTCACCGGCGATTCCAAGTTCATTGCGGATATTTATCTTCCGGGCATGCTCGTCGGCAAAGTTCTTCGCAGCCCCTTCCCGCACGCGCGCATCCGCCACATCGACATAAGCAAAGCCGAGAAGCTTTCCGGCGTGCGTGCCGTCGTCACCGCGGAGGACACGATCAAACGCCCCTGGGGATCGTTTTTCGCGGATCAATACATCTTGTCCGTCGGCAAAGCGCGCTACGTCGGCGAAGAGGTCGCCGCGGTGGCCGCGATCGACCCGGACATCGCCGAAGAAGCCATCGATTTGATCGAGGTCGATTGGGAGCCGCTACCCGGTGTGTTCGATGCCGAAGAAGCGATGCAAGACGGCGCGCCGCTGGTTCACGAAGACAAGCCGAACAATATCGCGATGACCATGGACATCGAACGCGGCAACGTCGCCCAGGCGTTCGCCGAGTCCGACGTGATCGTCGAGGACACTTTTCAAAGCATGCCGCAGTGGCACTGCTCCATCGAGACCATCGGCAGTGTCGCGGAATACGCACCCGGCGGCAAATACACCATCTACATGAACACCCAGACGCTCTTTAACGCGCGCTACCGGATCGCCGCCGCGCTGGGCGTGCCGGAGACCGACGTGCGGATCATTCAAAGCGCCGTGGGCGGCGGCTTCGGCGGCAAATCCTGCGACGACAACAACGCCTTGGTGGCCGCCGTGCTGGCGCGCAAGGCGCGTAAGCCGGTCAAGCTGATCAATACCCGCGAGGAAGAATTCCTCGCCGGCTGCCGGCCCCGCGTGTTCATGAAGATCAACGTCAAGCTCGGCTTCAAAAAAGACGGGCACATCCGCGCCAAGCATATCAAAGTGATCGCCGATAACGGCGCCTATTGCGCCAAAGCCCCGGCGATCACCGGGGTCGCCGCCATGCGCCACGATACTTGCTACAAGTATACGGACGTCAAAACCGAAGCGAAGTTGGTCTACACGAACAAGGTTCCCACCGGCGCGTTTCGCGGATTCGGCAACCCTTCCGCCGAGTGGGCGGTCGAGCAGGCCATCGATGTCGGCGCGCAAGAACTGGGCATCGATCCCATCGAAATCGCGCGCATCAACGCCGCCGAGACCGGCTACGTCTCGCCGCACGGCAATCGGGTCACCAGTTGCGAATTGCGCCAGTGCCTCGACATGACGGAAAAGATGATCGACTGGAAAGCCAAGCGCGCAAAGAAAGCGCCTAACACGGGGCTTGGCCTCGCCTGCACCGTCCACGTCAGCGGCAAGCGCCACTTCGGCGACTACGATGGCAGCTCGGCGACGATTAAGCTCAACGAAGACGGCAAGGCGCTGATTCTCAGCGGCGAGGGCGAATGCGGTCAGGGAGCGCATACGGCGATGTGCCAGATCGCCGCGGAGGAGTTGGGTATTCATGTCGAAGATGTGGAAATTTCCCGCGCCGACACCGATCTCACGACTTTCTGCCTCGGCGCCTTCGCCAGCCGCTTGACCTATGTCAGCGGCAACGCGGTCAAGAATGCCGCGACCAACGTCAAGCAGCAGCTTTTTGAGCAGGCCGCCGAGATGCTCGAAGCCAACCCGGAAGATTTAATTTCACGAGATGGACGGGTCTTTGTCAAAGGCGCGGAAGGCAAGTCCGTAACCGTCGCCGATGTCGCGCGGGCGCGGCTCTTTCGCCATAACGGCGCGCCCATCGTCGGCTCCGGCAGCTTCGACGCCGACTCCGTCTTGCCCGACAGCACGCGCTTCGGCAACGAATCGGGCGCCTACAACTACGGGGTGCAGGCCGCCGAGGTCCATGTCGATCCGGAAACCGGGCAGGTTCGAGTTCTCAATTTCGTCATCGCTTCCGACTGCGGTACCGTCATCTATCCGATGGGCGCGGAAGGCCAGGTCGAAGGCGGCTTGGCGCAGGGCATCGGTTACGCCCTTACCGAGGGTTTGCAATTCGACGAGGGCCGGCCGGTTAACCCCAATTTTTCGGATTATCGCATTCCCTCGATGCGCGACATGCCGCCGCTCCAACATGCCTTCGCCGATTCCTATGAACCGACCGGTCCCTTCGGCGCCAAAGGTTTGGGCGAGCTCAACATGGACCCGACTGCCGCGGTCATCAACAACGCGATCTTCGACGCCGTCGGCGTGCGCGTCAAGAATCTGCCGATCACGCCGGAGAAGATACTCCGCGCGCTCAAAGAGAAAGGTTGATTCTTAGATGGTTCGGCAATCTAAAATCCAAAATCGGATTGGGAAATCATTACTCGCGCAAAGACGCAAAGTACGCGCGTTGTCATTTCGACCGAAGGGAGAAATCTTTCTTAGATCCCTCGCATTCGCTCGGGATGACGGATTGTGGCCCGTCACTTTGCGTTCTTGGCGTCTTGGCGCGATAAACTTTCTTAAAATCATTCTGTTGAACATTCAATCGGTGAGAATCTCGACATGATCAAGTTCGACTACCTCGAGCCCACGGCGCTCAAGAAAGCGTTCAGCCTTCTGGAAAAACACGGCGACGACGCGCGCGTCATTGCCGGGGGAACGTCGTTGCTCATCATGATGCGCCAGCGTTTACTCATGCCCAAGGTGGTGATCAGCCTGGCGCGCATCCCGAAATTCGGCAGGATCGCTTATAACCCAAAAGACGGATTGCGCATCGGCGCCGGCGCCCGCCATCGGGAGATCGAGCTGTCGCCGATCGTCAAGCGCCACTATCCCCTGCTTCACGAAACTTTTCGCAAGGTCGCCCAGCCGAGAATCCGCAACATGGGCACCGTCGGCGGCAACCTCGCTGCCGGCGATCCTTTGACCGATCCGGGCGCGAGCCTGATCGCTCTCGACGCCGAGATTGTGCTCACGAGCAGCCAAGGCCAGCGCGTCCTGCGCCTGGATGAATTTTTCGTCGATTATTACCAGACGGCGTTAAATCCCGGAGAACTGTTGACCGAGATTCGCGTGCCGCCGCCACAACGGCATGGCTGGTCGCATATTAAGTTTACCCCGCGCAGTGTCGAAGACTTCGCCACCGTCGGCGTCGCGATCACATTGAGCGCCAAGAACGGCGTCTGTGAAGATGTTCGGTTAGGACTCAATTCCGTCGCCTCCACCATCGTCCACGCCAAGCAGGCCGAACAAATCCTACGCGGTAAAACACTCGACGACGATTTGCTGCGGCAAATGGCTGAAGTCGCCGCCAGCGAAACCGATCCCATGGACGACAACCGCGGCTCCGCCGAGTACAAGCGCGAGATGGTCAAAGTGTTAGTGCGACGCGCCGCCGAAGAAGCGCTGGGCCGCGCAAGCTGATCCGGCGATTCCTCTCGTTCATTCGATTCTGCCCGGGGAGTTCATCCTCATAGATCGAGCCGAAGATGAGCGGAAAACCTCCTATGTTGCGGTTCGGACTTACACCTTGGATATGATTTTGTGCCGAGCCAACTTCGAGCACCTCGGCAAAAACTTCGCTGTCGTGATTCCGTCAAGGCGTTTAGCCAGGACGAGAAATGTCAAAGGTAAAGATGCGACCTCGCGCCCCAACCCCGTGCCCCAACTCCTTGATTGACTGTCAAGAACAGTACGATCCAGAACGGGTGGCCGGGATATCCCCTCAGCCACCCGTCGCTTCCCCGCTAGGACTTCTTCTTTAACTTGACGCCGAGTACCTTCGCAGCGTCGTCGCACTTCATCACGGACTCCGCATGCTTCCCGCCGTCGTGGAGCTTCTGCGCCTCGGCGATAAGAGTTTTCGCCTCCTTAGCTTTCGCTTTGTCCTTCGTCTTTTCGACTGCCTCGTTTAGCTGCTTGATAAGCGTCGGGCACTGGTTGGCCATGGCGGGACTCGCCAGCAGGAAAAGCGCGACTATGGCGATCATGATTGCCTTCATGAAGATTCACCTCCTTTCGTTGTAGATTGACTAGAATCAGGGATTGAGCTGGTGGTAGTAAATGGCATTGGCAACCCGCAACAGTTCCGCCTTTTCCAAATGATAAGAATTTCCTTTGAGGGGCGAGCCGCCGACAACGAAAATTTACCGTAGGCAGCGCCTCTTCCGGAATCGCACGAACTGTATTTAGGATCTCGTCTTCGTATGGCCTAGCCTTAGACATCTTCCGATTTCCATCCAAGGTTCGTAGTGTTTGTTGGTATCCTACAACTGTAGGTCCAACCACGCCACAAGGCGGCCGCGATTTCGGGTGCTAAGACGTCAAAATCAGCAGCGATGCGAACCTTACCTTTCCAATACCCAGGAACCCGTGGCGTCGCGGGCGCCTGATAGGGAACCAGTTTCGCGACCGGATTACCCGCGCTCGCGATCACCACCCTCCGCTAAACGCAGACCATTGCCCACGCCGAGCTCGGTGCGGCTCTGGCCGGAAAACATATCGCCCCAATCTGATACGTTGATGACCGCCTACTCAGGCGCGCCCCGAGGCCGGCCGTCGAAGAGGTCAGTGACTGCCGCGACGGCATCGAGTTGGAATTGCTGGTTGGCGTATAACTGGAGC